>Ga0208695_1002168_pt1 | contig 14771 bp, 13 predicted proteins | sample AD_UKC111_MetaG_FD_184449 | JGI IMG/M metagenome (GOLD analysis project Ga0208695, IMG submission 184449) | Active sludge microbial communities of municipal wastewater-treating anaerobic digesters from Hong Kong - AD_UKC111_MetaG (SPAdes)... | ecosystem: Engineered > Bioreactor > Anaerobic >... | reverse complement strand
GTTGAAAATGATTTCGGGCATGATTATTCCACAAAAGGGAGAAATTGAAGTACTCGGGCACGAACCCCGAAAACGTCAGCCCGAAATGTTGCGTGAGATTTTTTTCCTGCCCGAAGAATTGCCGCCCATAACTTTGAGCATCGAAAACTACGAAAAAGTTTATGCTCCCTTTTATCCTCATTTCAATCACGAACAATTTCAAGGATATTTGCAGGAATTTGAGATAAATTCGGGAAAATCGCAAATCAACAAACTTTCGTACGGACAGAAAAAGAAAGTTTTTATGGCTTTCGGATTGGCCACCAACACCAAAATTGTATTGCTCGACGAGCCGACCAATGGTTTGGATATTCCTTCCAAAGCCCAATTCAGAAAAATGACGGCTTCTGCTTTGGAAGAAGAACGCATCATGCTGATTTCCACCCATCAAGTTAGAGATTTGGACAGCCTGATAGACAGCATTATCATTATGGACTCTCACCAAATTGTTTTCAACGAACTGTGCGAAAACATTACCGAAAAATTACTTTTCAGTTACGGAAAAGAAAAAAGTGAAGGTGAAGAAGTGCTTTATTCAGAAGAAAATTTGCGCGGCTTTGATCAGGTTAGTATCAACAAAACCGGTGAAGAGAGCAAACTGGATATTGAACTGCTGTTTAATACCGTGCTGAAAAATCACCAGCGCATAAGAGAAATATTTTCGAATCAGAACAATAAACGTTTTTAAAAATTCTTCAATATGAATCAGAAATTTAGTCTTAAAAGAATCGGACTGCTCTTGCGCCGATATTTTATCGAAAATCAAAATTACGAACTCTACCTTTGGAGCATTTTGACCATTGTATTTATGATTTTCAGAAACGGAAATTCTGCAAGCGCCATTTTAATTGTTACAGGTGCACTTTATGCAGTAAGATTTTTCAAAGTTTTCAATTTTGCGCCCAATGGCATTCAATATCTACTGATACCGGCCACACAATTGGAAAAAACGATTTCTGTGTTTTTGCTCAATACTGTTTACTTTATAGTGATGTTCACGGTTGTTTTTTCAATAGGAAACGTGATTGGAAATTTACTGGAACAACTTATTTTCAGTACAAGCGATACGGTTGCTTTGCAATTTTTTCAATCCTCAAAAGGTTTTGAGTTTAATATTCAAGGCTTAAAAAATATTTGGATTTCATTTGGCGTTTTTGCCGCCATACAGGCTATTTTCACTTTGGGGTCGCTGTATTTCAAGCGAAACGCCATACTCAAAACCTTGCTGAGTATGTTTGTTGTAGCCGTAGCATTGGGCATATTGGAATATTTTATTTTTAAAATTACGTTTGGCTCCGTTACAGAAACCCTCAAGGCCTTGAATGCCGGTGACTTTGTATGGGACGAAAACATCTTTCCAAAAGCACTTACGGAGACATGGAAAATATTTTGGACTATATCGGGATATTTGTTTATACCCTTTTGCTGGGTGGTAAGTTACTTCCGTTTAACAGAAAAAGAAATTTAAAATGGAATTTAATGATGCACAAGCTATTTACCTTCAAATAGCCGATTATATCAGCGAACACATTTTGCTGGGCAAATGGAAAGAAGGAGAACGATTGCTGTCGGTAAGGGAACTGGCTACAGAATTGGAAGTGAATCCCAATACCGTTATGCGAGCTTACGATTTTCTGCAAAGCAACGAAATTATTTACAACAAAAGAGGAATCGGATATTTTGTGGCAGATGACGCAAAAGAAAAAATTCTCAATTATCGACGAAAACGATTTTTGGAAAAAGAACTCCCGATTTTGTTTAAAAACATTCATCTGCTCAACATCGATGTTGAGGAAGTAAAAAAAAGATATGATGACTACCTTCAAAAACAACAAGCATTATGAAAACAATTAAAGAAATGAAGACGAGCAACAAATTACTGGCAGGCTTTTTTATCTATATAATTATAATAATGATTATCAACAATTTAATCTTAAAAAGTCAAATAAACCGCATGTTCGAATCAACACAGGAACAAAAGACAGAAACCGGCTTAGGCAGCCATGATGCATCGAAATTGTAAGGAGTATTTTTTTCAAACCAAAGCAGGTTGTAAATTTGAGATTTTGAAAAAAAATAATTTTTCTCAGGTGGAAATTTATCATACCAAAACAAAAAAATTCCCGAAAAATTGTAAAAAATAATAGAGCTGTTGCTTGCAACGGCTTCTATTTTTTATTGAAAAAGGGATAAAATGTGTGAGAGTTGCGTGAGAGTTGCGTGAGAGTTGCGTGAGAGGTAGAACAAGCCGATTTTTTAATTTTGAGAGTAAAATGTTTTTACATAAGTTATTTAACTGAAAAATATTTTTTTTGGTCAAAGTACACAGCGTCCCGAAATAAATGCCTTGAATGTATCGCAACTTGGTGAAAACTGGGTTCTTTACAGATGAATTGTTCTGCCTTTCAGGCAGACTGATGGGGATTGGTTTTCTCCGCAGAATAAATTCTACGGTTATGAAAATTTGGCTTTTCAAGCCGGAAAAATTTACGATACAAGCATTTGACAACGGCTGTTTGTAGAGACGTAGCATGCTACGTCTCTACTGAAAAGGTTGAATGACAGATGGTTATTTGAAATAATGGATTGTCGATAATTTTTTGTAAACCGATAATTCAATCCAAATTAGGACAAATTGAACAAATGAATGGGTATTTTTAACGCTGTTGCATCCAACGGCTAAAATTTTCTATATCGAAAAATTTATCCAAACTTTTAGAAATTTCTGAAAATCCTGTATATTTGTAATTCATATAACATACAATTGAACGTGAGTTCGATATATGAATATTTTATAAGCAATTATAAATAAGCCAATAAGGTGGATAAAAAGATAGTATTCACATGTTACGAAAGTTAGTTGTGTCTGAATAAGGACTTTATTTTCAAAAAACGAACCTTATTTTTTATAAAACCTTAGTAACGATAATCAACAACAAGAATAAACCTTATTACCTTATTCATTATCAACTTTTTATAAAATTAAAACCTGCAATCGTTATATCAAATTCCCATTAGTTTAATTTCTGTCTCGAAAGCAACATTCGGATGGATAACAAACCGACTTAACGCGAAATGATTTATTTGAACCCAAGCAACCATGCCTACTGCCATAGAATTTGACAACATTTCCAAAGAATACCGTCTGGGATTGGTCTCTACCCGCACCCTGAGCCACGACTTGAACCGCTGGTGGAAAACCAAGATACTCCGCAAAGAAGATCCTTACCTGAAAATAGGTGAAGTGAACGACCGCACCCACAAAGGCGAAAGCGACTATGTGTGGGCACTGAAGGATATTAACCTGAAAGTGGAACAGGGCGAAGTGCTGGGTATTATCGGCAAAAACGGCGCCGGAAAATCTACCTTGCTGAAAATACTCTCGCGCGTAACCTCTCCCACTACCGGTACCATCCGCGCTCGCGGCCGCATTGCTTCCCTGCTCGAAGTGGGCACAGGTTTTCATCCCGAAATGACGGGACGGGAAAATATTTACATGAACGGCGCCATACTGGGCATGACCAAAAAGGAAATTGACCGCAAACTCGACGAAATTGTGGACTTCTCAGGGGTGGAACGTTACCTTGATACACCAGTGAAACGTTATTCCAGCGGTATGACGGTACGATTGGGATTTGCCATTGCTGCCCATCTGGAACCTGAAATTCTGGTGGTGGACGAAGTGCTGGCCGTAGGCGATGCCGAATTTCAGAAAAAAGCCATTGGCAAAATGCAGGATGTTTCCCGCGGCGATGGCCGAACCGTGCTGTTTGTGAGCCATAATATGGCAAGCATTAAAGCTTTGTGCCTAAAAGGAATTTTATTGAAAGATGGTGAAATAAATTATTCTGGAGATATTAATTCCGTGGTAGAATATTATATGAGTGAACAAACAAAGATTGAATTGAATGACGGTTTTTTTAATGTTGCACCAGATTCAACTAATAAATTTTTATATCTTAGAATATTAAATTCAAAAGGTCAACCCGTTTCTGAAGTGATGACAGGCGAAACACTTCACTTCCAGATGGAAATTCAAAATTGTGATTTTGATGAAACCATGGGTATAGGAATATATTTTATCAACCAATATGGAGATAGAATTGCAGGAATAACAACTTTTTATTCTGATGTTGATGTTAAAAACAATGAAAATTCTAATAAAATTATCGATTTAAAAATTCTAAACTTCCCTTTAACAGCAGGCATTTATAGTATTGAGCTGGCATTAGCAAAAAAAAATGTTTGCCGTTTAGATTATCACGAAAAAGCATTAAAAATTACTGTTATTGATGGAATCTACAATGTTGGTTCACATTTAGGGTATGTCTACTTGAATGGCAAATGGACAATAAAATAACAATATGAATATCTTAGTGGCTAATAATCATTTATCTCAAACAGGTGGAACTGAAAATTATACTTATGCCATTATTGTTGAATTAATAAAATTAGGTCATAACGTTGAATATTTTACTTTTGAAAAAGGTTTAGTATCCGACAAGATTGAAAGATTGGGTGTTAAATTCAGATCAAGAAAAATATATGATTTAATAATTGCCAATCATACAACAACAATAAAAGCTTTAAGCAAAAGGGGATTTATAATACAAACTTGTCATGGAAAGTTTATAGAACTTGAACAACCATCACAATATGCTGATGCCTATGTTTCAATTTCTGAAGAAGTAAATAATTATCTTCTCAGCTTAAATAAAAAAAGTACTATCATACGTAATGGCATTGATTGTGAACGATTTTACCAAAAAAATCCTATTTCTGATTCTTTAAATTGTGTTCTATCATTATGCCAATCGGAAGAAGCTGACAGTTTTATTGCAGCATGTTGTAAAGAAATGAACATTGAATTTCTCAAAGCATCAAAATTTTCTGATAATATTTGGAATATTGAGAACATAATCAATAAAGCAGATTTGGTAGTTGGGATTGGAAGATCACTCTATGATGCCATGGCATGTGGTAGAGCAGCAATATCATTCGATCAAAGAAATTACAGCGAAGCATTTGGTGATGGTTATTTAACAAAAGAAAATATTTGGCAAAGCTTAGCATACAATTGTTCTGGTAGAGGAACAAAAAAAAAGTTTACAAAAGATTCCTTCATTGAAGAGTTGAAAAAATACAACAAAGCTGATGGAGAATTCATGAGAAATTTTGCACTTGAAAACCTCAATATAAAAAATAGTGTAAATCAGTACTTAAATATTGTTCCTAAAAAATACAAAATTCCATACTTTAAATTCAGAAAATCAATTTATTTAGTTTCAACCGGAATTAATAACAGAATAAAAAAATTAAAAACCAATCCGTCTTAAAAATTCTTATAGTTTTTATCTAATAAATTGAAAAAAAATTAATTATTTTTTAATTTTGGCAAATTTTATAAATCAATGATTTCCATTATAATCTGTTCCAGAAATCCGGATATTTCTGATGAATTAAAGCAAAACATTGCAGAAACCATTGGAGTTGAATATGAATTAATTGTAATTGACAATTCAAAAAATAATTATTCCATTTTTTCGGCTTACAATGAAGGTGTACGACGTGCTCAATATCCTTATTTATGTTTTATGCATGACGACATTTTATTTCATACTGAAAATTGGGGAGAAATTGTTTTAGATCATTTCGAAGATAAGAATATTGGAATTTTAGGTTTCGCAGGAACTCATTTTTTGCCGGATGTGCCTACTTATTGGACGACTTCGCCTTTTATTTCGGAACATAACTTAACGAACGATAACGGGAAAGTATTTGAGTGTTTCAAACATGAATTTTTCGGTGATAAATCGATGGTTGATGCAGTTGTTTGTGATGGATTCTGTTTTTTTGCTCAAAAAAAACTTTTCTCTGACAATCGAATTGCTTTTGATGAAAAAACCTATTCCGGTTTTCACTATTACGATATGGATATTTGTATGCAAGTATTGAAAGCAGGTTTCCGTGTTTGTATCTGCAAAGATATTTTAATCGAGCATTCATGGAGTGAAAATAGAATGAACGATGAAACAAACAAGTTGCTTTTCAAACGAAACAGAAATTTATTTTTTGAGAAATGGGGGAAAGATCTTCCTATAGCCAGAGGAATTGATTTCATTCCATCTTATGTTTTAAAACGTGTAAATCAACTTTATCGAGACGGTTACGATTCAGAGAAAGCAAGAAATTCAAAAGCCTATCGTCTTGGAAAAAACATACTAGCTCCTTTAAAATTTTTCAAAAAAAAATTGAGATAGAAGATAAAATATGATCCCCAAAATAATACATTACTGTTGGTTTGGAAAGGGAATAATGCCTCAATCGCAAAAAGACTGCATTAAATCGTGGCAAAAAATTATGCCCGATTACAAAATTACACGTTGGGATGAGGATAATTTTGATTTCGAACAGTATGCTGCATCCAAATTTGCCTATCAAGAAAAAAAATACGCCTTGGTTTCGGATGTTTGCAGATACAACGTTTTGTATGAATATGGTGGAATTTATCTGGACACGGATGTAAAAGTTTTCAAGCGGTTCGACAATTTTCTTGATGCCGATTTTTTCTCAGCTATTGAACTTTACAACGAGTTTTTTATTGAAAATATTGCAGAAATGCTCAATGAAGACGGCACGCCAAAAATGAATGGAGATATACCTCATTTAGAAATTTTGACTTCTACACTTGGCAGCATTCCAAAAAATCAGCTTATCGGGGAAATACGTGATTATTATAATCAAATGGAAGCAAATGAAGAAACTGCAAGAAATTATCGTAAATATATAAACAACGACAGATTGGTAGCACGTTTTGCTACAAAATACGGGTTCCGTTATGTAGATGAATTGCAGCATTTAGATGGCAACATGGTAATTTATCCGACGGGAATTTTCGGTCATGCTTTCTGTCCAAACCAAAATTTTGAAGTTTCCTATCACTACAATGCTGCCAGTTGGGCAAACAGGTCAGGGAAACAGGGATTTCTTCAATTGCTCGATAAATGGCATTTGCTGAAAATTTATGAGAAATTAAAAAAATTAAAATACAAAAACTAAATTTAAAAATCTATGAGGTATTTATACATATTGCGTAGCAAATAAGTTTTTTTACATACACAAATCATTTTCAAAAACAAGATGAACCATTTGCAAAATAAAACAAAAATTGAAAGTTTCGGCAATATTTTGTTGCTTATATTGATTTTTATAGTGTCAGGTATTTATATAATAATGTCTTTTTATAGAGAAGTAAATGTTGATGCTTCGTATTATTTGGGAACAACAGAATTTATTTTTCAAGGTTTTGTACCTCTTCTTGATTTTAAATTGACTTATTCTCCTTTTTGCTTTTATTTTTTACTTCCTTTCAGGTTTTTGATGAAGTCAGGCCCTGATTATACTTTTTATCTGCTCATATTTTATTCATTTATAATTGCCTCGTCTTTTGTTCTGTATAAAATTTTGATTCAAATAACCAATAAAAAAATTCTATCCCGTTTATTGCAATTGCTGTTTTTAATTCAAATTTTTCTTTTGGAGGGAACTTATATTGTTCTTGAACCGATAGTTGTATTTGCAGGACTTCTATCCTTTTTGCTTTTATATAGCAATAAAAATAACAATCATTGGGTATATTTTATTTCAGGAATATTTTCAGGAATGGCTTTTATGAGCAAGCAATATGGATTGGCATTTTTGGCTGGGAACTTGCTATACCTGATATTTTCTGAAGGAAATTTTAAGACAAAAATCTATCGAATTCTGATTCATTGTGCCGGTTTTTCAATTCTTCCTCTTGTATTTATCTTCTATTTATATGCAAATAATGTAACAGCAAAACAAATGTTTTCTTCTTTTATAGGGAACAGCTATGGAGAAAGAAATTTCTCACAATGGATGAATGGAACAAAAAGATTATTTGACATCAGATATTTTCCTACCTTGTGTCTCGTATTTTTATATTTTGTTCCATTACGAAAATCGAAAATGCTACCATTGGTAATTTCATTGATAATAACTGCCATTTTGCTGACATTTCAATTTTATTTCCAAGTTTTTGATCATTATTACATTCTAATTGTGCCGATTATTCTTATGCTTTATAGCTTTTTAAGCAAGATAAAACCATCAAAATTATCTATATTGTTTGTTCTGATTATTTTAATTCAAACAATTTATTTAGGGAAAAAAGTGGTATTTAGAACTATTGCCATGAGCAAAAACAATTACAGGAACGAACAGTTTGAAAGAATAAAATATCTGAATCCGTACGTTCAAAATAAGGAAACAATTTATTGTATTGGCTCTAAATCTATTCCTTATTATTTCCTTCTAAACAAAAGACCATCTATGTACGAAAAATATGGTTATGAATTTGGGTTTGAATCGGAAAATCAAATGACAGAAAGAGCAAAAAACGCTGATATTATCTTAATTGATAGTCAAATAGCCGAAGAACTCATGAAAAGTAATTCTCCTTTGGGTAAATTATTGCATTCTTATAAAATTACGACCAAATGTACTGGAATTATTTTGTTTGAAAAAAATGTTTTAAGTTGATTTGTTGCCTATGAATGAAAACAAAACAGTTTCCGTTTTGATGCCAATTTACAATGTAGAAAAATATTTGGCTGAAGCTATTCAAAGCATTCTTGACCAGACCTTTGCAGATTTTGAATTGATTTTGTTGGACGACGGATCAACCGACAAAAGTGGTGAAATAGCACAAAGTTTCATCGACAACAGAATTATCTATCATCTCAACGAAAAGAATTTGGGCGTTGCCAACAATTTGAATATTGGGTTGAAAATGGCCAAAGGGAAATATATTGCGCGCATGGATGGAGATGACATTTCTTTGCCGGAACGGTTGCAGATTCAGATTGATTTTTTGGAATCGCATCCTGATGTGGATTTGTGTTCTTGCGGGCTCGAAATGTTTGGAAATGAAAATACCGTCTGGATTCGGGATACTGATCCGGAAAAGGTGAAAATTACGATGATATTTTATTCACCGATATTGCACGCAACTTCTGTTTGGAGAAAAGAGGCTTTTGAGAGTCATCAATTATTTTACAATCAGGAAGCTTTTCCTGCAGAAGATTACGATTTGTGGGCTCGAGCCATTTTTTATTGCCGAATGGTCAATATTCCTCAAGTGCTTTATCGTTATCGTATTCACGGCATTCAAGTAACGAAAACAGACCATCGAGCAGCGGAACGGGACAGAACCATCAAACTCGAATACCTGCGGAAAGCATTGCCTTCACTCGATGAAAAAGAAAGAATTGCATTTGTGGATAAATTCGTCAATCAAAAAGGAATTGATCCAAAGAATGTAAACGAACTTAAAACATTGTATAAAAAAGTTTTAGAAGCAAATCAACAAAATCATTTCTTTGAACAATCGCTCTTACAGAATCAACTGTCAAAATACTATCAATCCATTGTTATTGCATGTCTTAAAAATAATAAAAAGCAGTTATACGAAAAATTAATTTTGTTAAAAGAATTAAATTTTGTTACATTTATTAAGTACTTTTTAAGGAAAATATAAAACTCAGATCAAGAAAATCATGCAGATTTCTATTATCATACCGGTTTATAACGTAGAAAAATACCTGAGACAATGTCTTGATTCGGTTTTGAATCAGGAGGCAGATGATTATGAGGTAATATGCATCAATGATGGCTCAACGGATGGAAGTGGAGAAATTTTGCACGAATATTCAGAAAAGTATGATAAAATAAAAGTTATTCAACAAGAGAATAAAGGACTTAGTGCTGCAAGAAATGCCGGAATGAAAGCTGCGTATGGAGAATATATTTTCTTTTTGGACAGTGACGATTGGCTGGTACCTAATGCGCTGGAAATTCTGAAAAAAGAAGCAAACGGCGAGGATATAATTTGCTTTAATGGACGCCGTTATTTTGAAGATGGTTCATTGGAAGTTCCTGACGAAGGAATTACTGAAAGTAATTTAAGCGGATGGGATTATTACAATAAATATGCTTTGAAACCAAGGAAATTTCATTTTGTTTGTACGGTTTTACGAATCTATCGACGAGATTTTTTGCTGCAATATCAGCTTTTTTTTGAAGAAGGAATTTATCACGAAGATAATTTGTTTACACCAATTGCTTGTTATTATGCAAAGTCGGTAAAAGTAATTCCGGATATTTTATATGTTTATCGAATTAGAGCGAACAGCATTACCCAAAATTTCGATAGCAAACGAATTTTGGATATAGTCAAGGTTGCCAATAAGTTGGCAGAATTTTTTATTCCGATTAATAATTTGGATAAGACTACAGTTTATCGTGAAATTGCAGGGGAATATTTTAAAGGATTCATGCCCGAAGAAATAAAAAAATACGGGAACCACGATCAAGCTCTCAAAAAACTGATCAATTGGGATGATTTTCGCATGGTTGCCGTTTATCCACGTCATAAAATTATTTATCGGCTGCTCAAAATTCATCCTGTTATTTTCAGAGTATATCTGAAATTAGAGTCAAAAGCAAAAACTCAATTCAAACTTATTTAATAGATACTTTAAATCTTGCAAAAAAGCATGAATATTTTTAACGATTTTAATGAAATTGTTTTTTCATTCAATGGAAAATTCAAAAATTATCCCTTATCTTTGCATAGTTTTTCAACCGGTGCGTTCCTCTAATGGTTAGGAGGTCAGTTTCTCAATCTGATAATAGCAGTTCGATTCTGCTACGCACTACAATTCCTTAAATGTTGTTCAAACGACATTCAAATGGCTTTTAAATCCTCTAAATTTTTCCTAAGGCAATTGTTGTTGGTTGGGTGTGATTTGTTAATCGCACCCAAATTACTATAAGGAATTGCATTCCGTAAAAATTTCTAATAAAAAACACTATTTTTGCTCAATAAATATTCAAAAGAAAAACATAAAGCATGATTTTTTATCGGATTAAAAATCCTGATAATACATTCAGCTGTGATTGCAAATCACAGCGACCAACGAACAGACTTTAACAACTGTTGGTTGGGTGTGATTTGGAATCGCACCCAAATTACTATAAGGAATTGCATTCCGTAAAAACTTCAAATAAAAAACACTATTTTTGTTCGATAAATATTCAAAAGCAAAGCATAAAGCATGATTTTTTATCGGATTAAAAATCCTGATAATACATTCAGCTGTGATTACAAATCACAGCGACCAACAACAGACTTTAACAACTGTCGGCCGGGTGTGATTTGGAATCGCACCCAATTTACTATAAGGAATTGTATTCCGTAAAAACATCAAATAAACATTATTGTTGCTCAATGGATATTCAAAACCATATTTTGGGAGATGTATATTTTACAACAGATACCGTTGTGGATTGGGTAGATATTTTTACACGTCCAAGATATAAGCATATAATCATTGATTCTTTAACTTATTGTCAAAAAGAAAAGGGACTGATAATTTATGCATGGGTTTTAATGAGCAATCATTTACACGCAATTGTAGGAAGTACTGGATCATACAATGTATCTGAAATATGGAGAGATTTTAAAAAATTTACAAGCAAAGAAATATTAAAAACATTAATAACCGATACACAAGAAAGCAGACGTGATTGGATGCTGAACAGATTTGAATACGCAGGGAAAAACGACAAAAGAATAAAGTATTATAAATTTTGGCAAGATGGTAATGATGCACAAGAAATCTTTTTAAACGATTTTTTTGAACAAAAGCTAAACTACATTCACCAAAATCCGGTTAAAGCAGAAATTGTAAATCGTGCGGAAGATTATCGCTACAGTTCAGCTATTGATTATGCTGGTGGTAAAGGATTATTGGACGTTTTAGTCGTATAATTTGTTATCGGATTAAAAATCCTGATAATATATTCAGCTGTGATTACAAATCACAGCCGACCAACGAACAGACTTTAATTACTGCTGGTTGGGTGTGATTTGTAATCGCACCCAATTTACTATAAGGAATTGTATTCCGTAAAAATTTCTAATAAAAAACACTATTTTTGCTCAATAAATATTCAAAAGAAAAACATAAGGCATAATTTTTATCAGGATTAAAAATCCTGACAATACATTCAGCTGTGATTGCAAATCACAGCCAACCAACGAATGAACAAAACTTGAATAGCCAAACAATAACTTCAAAAAAAGAAATTAATAAAATCATGTTTTCCGTCATTCTTCCACTTTACAATAAAGCGCCGTATATCGAAAAAGCCCTGCTTTCGGTTTTGCAGCAAACTTACAGGAACTTTGAAATCATTGTGGTGGATGATGCTTCGACGGATGATGGAGCAGCAATTGTAAAGAAAATATTTTCTGCAGATTATTTAACCGAGCATCAACTTCAACTTCCACTTAAAGGCTTTCAATTTATTTCCCAACCCAATCAGGGTGTTTCTTCCGCTCGCAACAATGGTGCTAAGGCAGCTCAAGAAAATTATCTTGCTTTTCTCGATGCGGATGATGAATGGCATCCCGATTATCTGGCAAAAATGAAACAATTGATAGAACAGTTTCCCGGTGCCGGATTGTGGGCAAGTAGCTATTATATTGTAAAAAACGGTCGCAATCGAATCGCACCTGTTGGCGTGGAAAAAGATTTCAGACAAGGCATTATCAATTATTTTCAGGTGTATGCCAAAACTTTATGTATGCCTGTGTGCACCGATACAGCTATTGTTCCAAAAGAAATTTTTGAAAAAGAAAATGGTTTTAAACCGCACCTCAAGCTGGGCGAAGATTTTGATTTGTGGGTACGGATTGCCATGAAATATCCTGTGGTTTTTCTGAATGAACCACTGGCTTATTATCATCAGGACGTAGAACAGAAAAACCGGGCCATCGGCGAAAAACTTTATAAGCCATCAGAACACATGCTGTTTTCCGACTACAGTCCCTATCAACAACATAAGGATTTTGTATTTCTGTACGAAAAACTGGCTTTGTATGGCTTGCAACCTTATTATTTGAAAGGGAAAAACAAAGAAGAAGTCAAGCACATCCTTCAGACTATTCGTTGGAAAGAGCATCCGTTTAAGTATTATTTCAGTTATAAAATTTTACCTAAATTTGTACTGAACGCGTGGGTAAATTTTAAAAAAGTTTATGTTTCACTAAAAAGAAAATATAGTCAAAAAATGAAATAATTTTTATGCTCAATGTTCGGTGTAATCTAATGATTACGAGCTGAATAAAACAAAATCTACAGATTTAAACAGAGACAAAGAAGAGAAAAAACCTTATCCTTCAACAAACCTTAGTAACCAATGCTTAACCTGTATCAACTCAACCTTATTACCTTATTGCGAAATAATTGATTAAGAACAATTAACCCGGACAAATAAGCTAATAAGGTTATCATTCAGGTGATATTACACTGTTACTAAGGTTGAAAGACTTAATAAGGTTTTAAGACAAAATATTAGAAGTAGTTATAAAACCTTATCATTCAACGAACCTTAGTAACTAACAATAAGCATGGTAAAACCAAACCTTATTACCTTATTGCGAAATAATTGATTACGAATAATTCACACGGTCAAATAAGCTAATAAGGTTATCTTTCGGGTGAGATTACGCTTGTTACTAAGGTTAATAAGAAAAAACGAAATAAGGTTTTTTAAACAACAAAAACGACTAATTTTATAAAGAAACAAGAAAAAATATTCACTACCAATCTAAAACAACATGAACAAAAAAACCTTATCCTTCAACCAAACCTTAGTAACCAACAACAAGTCCGCATGATCAAAACCTTATTACCTTATCTAGTCAACCAACACCTTTTTGAAAGGTAATTATCAAGGTAATTTGTAGAGCCGTTGCATGCAAAGGCTCAAGCGGAAACAAAATTTTACAACTTCAAAAAATGAAAGTAGCATATTTACTGGGTTCATTAAACAGAGGTGGCACGGAAACCCTGACACTGGATGTTTTCAGAAAAGCTGCCACCAATGGTTTGGAACTTATCTGCATTTATCGAAAAAAAGGTGGAAATCTGGAGAAAGAATTTCAGGAAAGTGGAGTTCCGGTGTTTTTTTTACCTTTCAAGAAAAATATATTCAGTTACTACCAGCAATTGCTTAAAATCATTCAACAAAACAACATCGATATTCTTCATGCCCAGCAACCTTTGGATGCCTTGTTGGCCTGGTTGTGCATGCGAGGAACCCATAAAAAAATTATTCTCACCATTCATGGTTACGATTTCAACCAAAGTTTCTGGTCAAAGAAAATGCTCCAATTTATTCTGCATCATACCGATGGAAATATTTTTGTCAGCGAAAGTCAGCGAAAATATTATCAACAAAAATATCATTTGAAACCCGAAAAACAAAAAACCGTTTACAACGGTATTTCCTTTGATAAATTGGATACAGCGAAAACGGATAGAACAAAAAAATCGACTTCTTCCGAACTTTTAAAACTGGGTTCAGTGGGCAATTTTGTGAGTGTTCGTTCTCAAATTGTCATTTGCAGATTTCTGAATTTGCTGAAAAAAGAAAATATTGCTTTCGATTTTGTTTTTGTCGGAGCTAAAAGCAAATCAGAACCTTGGCTTTTTGATGAATGTTATCGTTATTGTGAAGAAAACGATCTGTTGGATAGCGTACATTTTTTAGGTTCACGCAGTGATGTGCCCGAAATTTTAAGCACTCTTGATGCCTTTATTTATTCTACCGATCATGACACTTTTGGCATTGCGGTTGTA
>Ga0208695_1002163_pt1 | contig 14792 bp, 9 predicted proteins | sample AD_UKC111_MetaG_FD_184449 | JGI IMG/M metagenome (GOLD analysis project Ga0208695, IMG submission 184449) | Active sludge microbial communities of municipal wastewater-treating anaerobic digesters from Hong Kong - AD_UKC111_MetaG (SPAdes)... | ecosystem: Engineered > Bioreactor > Anaerobic >... | reverse complement strand
ACCTATAATAATTTTAACTAAAAAAAGTGATGATTTTTATAACATCGCTTTTTTTATTTACATTAACTCCGTTTAATATACCTAAAAATGAAACAAACTTGGAAACAATTCATATCTGATATACAGACTTCTATTAGAGCTGTCACAGCAGATGATTTTATTCCACCTAGATATATCTTCTATGAAGCTCAAAATATTGTTGCTGATTTTTTGAAGTCCGATAACGATGCAAAAAAAAAGTTATCTAAAATATCGGAAGGTTGGACAGATTTAGATTGTATTGAATTAGAAGAAATAGATGTAGTTCAATGTTCTGAAATAGATGTTAGATTGTGTGATAAAGTAATGAAATCTGTAAATAGACTTCCTGATACATATACTTACTCTTTTGGCAATATTATTAAACACGTAGCTTCTGTAAACTTTGCTTATTTCTTTGACCCTGTTACTCCTAGAGAATGGAATAACAAACAGAAGAGAAAGTATAAAGATAAAAACAAATACTATTATTACTTAATTGATAATTATTTATATATCCCTGTACCAAAAGGAATAGATTTACCTATTCAAGTAGTAAGGATGGAAGCATACTTTATGGATAAATATGAAGTAGAGAAGTTTAAATTACTTAAAACTTGTGAATCTTGTAAAGAACAACCTGTATTATGTACATCTCCTTTAGATTATGAAATAGTTATTCCTACTTATCTTATCTCTGATGTAAAGAAAGAATTACTTAATAAATTGAATAATTCATTCCTTAGATTATTTTCTGACCAATATCCAAACATGAATAACTCTCCAGAGGATAAAACTTCTAAAAAGGATATACAAATATTTGGTTCATGAAATTCAAAAAAGATACAGTACTAGATAAAACTTTCTTTGAAAGAGTAAGAGAAAGATTAAATTTAACAGAAAAAGATTTATCAGATAAAACTATTAAATCTGTAATGAACTTATCCAATAAACTTATTGGAGAATGGGTAATAAATAATGCTGATGGATTTAGAATAAAAGATAATGGTATTATTATAGTATCTAAATTCTTACCTAAATGTCTAAAGGGAGATACAATAGATAAATTAGAGATGATTGAAAATCTACCTATCCCAGATTACTTAAAGGAAACATTTAAAAAAAGGTATGAAAAAGCTCTCTCTTATTATAGAGACCATCAAAAAGGTACACCTCATATAAATCTACATTCTTTCTTTTATATGTATAAGATTATATGGTTTAACTCTAGAAACTGTAAAACTTCTAAAGCAGAATTATATGAACTTAGACCTGGAGCATGGTTAAATAAACTACTTAGAGAGAAAATTGTAACAGGTAAAGATTATTACGAATGGCAATTTTCTGATTTTAGAGAGAGGTTAAAGAAGGATAAAGAGGAAAGAAAGTACCAAAAAGAATTAAAAAAGAAAGCTAAACAAGAAGAAGAAGATGAACTCAGAATACAACTTAATTCCAACTGATACATTATTTGCTAAAATATCTGACCAATTATCTGTATATACAAATAATGGATTGTTGGATGAAGGTGCTTTTTTTGCTGAAGTTTCTTTAGTAATTAACAAATTAGGTATAGCTGCTTATGAGATGATTGATGCAATAGTTACTCTAGAAAATCATAAAGCACCTCTTCCTTGTAATTTCTATATGTTAGATTCTGCATGGTTATGTGATGCACATCCTGTAAGTTTTTCTACTCCAATAATTCAATCCAACTTTGTACTTTATTCTGAAACTCAAAAAGAAAGAATCTGTCAAACACCTGATTGTTCTAATGACTTGATTAGAGATGTTGTTTCTAATGGAGTAATTATCCAATCCACACCTTGTAATAACAACAATGAACATGTTCTAGATAAAGTAACTATTAAAGAATATGTAGTACCTGGAAAAGAGAATAGCTTTACTTGGAATAGACCAATTCTACTTACTCTAAGAAATAAAAAATCAATAGGTCAACAAATCTGTACAGATAAATGCAAAAACCTATTTGCAAAATCCCCTTACGAAATAACAATATCTCAACAAGGAACAAAAAAATATCTACATTCTACCCTACAAGAACCTGTAATTTATTTAAAATATTATGCATATCCTGAAGACCCTGAAACAGGATTACCTTTAATACCAGAAGAACCAATTATTCAAAGAGCAATAGAGTATCACTTAATGCACTATTTCTTTTATATGACTTGGTTAAATGGTAATGATGTAAATATTGAAAGAAAAGTACAAGCTTTAAGACAGGATAGAGATATGTATATGCAAGAAGCACTTAATTATTCTAAAATGCCTTCATTCAATAAAGCTGTAGAAATGGCTAGAAAATCTAGAAAACGCTGGGCAGCTTATGAAGTTATGAGTGGTAAACATTACTAATGGAACAGAATATAAATATATTACAAGTAGGAATGACATTTACTACACCTTCCTTTATCAAGGAGGGTAATTACATAGTTATGGTAAATGGTATGCTTTCTATGTATAATGGAAACTATGCTTTAGTTACTAATGAATCTTCCACATTACTTGCTACTAAATTCAAAGAGGGATTTAAAGTTATCAATACTTCTATTGTACCTTCTTTATCACTTACATTCCTCTTTCTTACAAATCCTTTAACTCTAGAATCAGAGATTGGATTTATTTATGATTCTACCTATACAGATAAACCTGATATTCAAGAACAGTGTATTGAGAATATATTAGTTAATCCTACAGGACATCCTATATCTCAATATCATACTTTTGTAAATAGTAATTGTCTTAACTTTGATGTAGACCATCCTATTTCTGCATGGGTAAAAGTAGATGATTGTAATATTAGAATCTATTTTAATGATTTTAAGAATCCTCCTAGATATATAGATTATGATAACTTCCCAAAAGTTAATCTATCTAATTGTCCATTAATTGAGACAAATGAATTGGATTGTGATAAAATTAAGATATTCCCAGAATCTTGTTATCCTGAAATAACAGCAACAGATATAGTATCAGGAGGACAAAATCAAGCAGGTGTATATCAATTTAACCTATGTTATTCAGATGTAAGAAGTAATAAAATTACTGATTATTACTATGCTTCCAACCCAATACCTCTCTTTGACAAAACAATTACTGTAGATACAGCTTATCCAATAGCTAAATCCATCAAACTAGAAATAAATAACCTTAATACTGACTTTAGATATTTCAATCTAGTAGTATTAAAAACTATAAATAATGTAACTACCCCTTACTTGGTAGAAACATTTGAAGTAACTTCTCCTAATTTTACTTATGTATATACAGGAGTGGATAAAAATATTCAACAAACTCTATCCATAGATGAAATCCTACAAGAAAGACCTTATTATACTAAGGCTAAATCTGTAGCAGAATCTAATGGATATTTATTTCAATATAACCTAGAAGAATCAAGAATATTAAACCTTCAACCAGTAGTAAATTCCATACCTGTACAATGGCAAACAGTAGAAATGGATGAAGGTTCTTACTCAAATCCTATTATTGCTCAAAATAATGTAAGTTATTTAGGGGATGAAGTTTATGGATTAGGTATAGGTTTTACAAAAATTAATGGTAAAACTACAAACGTATTCCCATTTGTTTCAAGACCTGCAACAGAATATGACTTAGAAGAATTACCTGAAACTAATCCAGATGTAATTCAAAACTCTTCTTGTGATACGCAAATAAAAAATAAAAGATGGCAAGTATATAACACTGCATCTGTAGTAGGAGATGCTATTTGTGTAGAAACTCCAACTGAAGGACAAACCTTAGTAGAAGTAATTGATGAAGTAGATTGTATTTCAGAGGAATTCCTAATGAAAGGTTATACAATACCAAATCCTTCTTTTTGGATTTATCCTCCATCAAATATTGTATATCCTCCACAAACATCTCAAGAGGTACAAGATTTATTAACTTGGATGAATAGTCCATCTAATCAATTACAAAATCTAGCTACAGACCAAGCAACTCAAGCAGAAATTGGTTTATGTGATTGTGATAATCTACTTCCTAATTATCCTCCTGATGCAACTGTAGAAACAATTACCCCAGTGCTTGACCCTACTTCAGATGATACATCTATAGAAATTGTATCAGAAGAAACTACATATACAGTAAATACATATTCATTAGTTAAATCTAATGCAGCTATACCTGCTCCACAAAGTTATCCTTATAGTCCATCACCTTGTAAGAAATATGGAGACCCAGATAAACAAGCAGAAAAAGGGTTTGAAGGATGGCTTGAACAAAAATCCAATACTGACCCAGCAAATGCAACATTAGTGGTTCAATCCAGTACATCTAAATGCCCAGATATAGATACTTTCGGTTCATTTATTGCAGGTACAGATTCATGGTATCAATTTTATGCTAATAATCAAGATGGTGCTGTAGGTATTGTATTATCTACAGATAGAACTACTTGTCAAGGACATAATAATAATGCTACCTTAGAAGTATGGGAAGTAGATTCAAATGGAGTTTTAGGTTTACAAATATATCCAACAAATCAAACCACAAATCCTATACAATCTTATCCAATATTTACCTCACAAGGTATATCTTTAACTTTAGTAGGATTAAATTCAGGACAAGCGTATTTAGTAAAAGTAGGGGGTTATTTTCCCCCTCCTTCTACAACAGTAGTGAGTTGTTGTAAACAAATGAGTTTTAAACTTTGTGTAGTAACTCCTCCTCCAGCAACTTCTATTTCCTACACTATTCCAGGTGTAGTTAAATTAACTAAGACTTGTAAAGTAACTTATCTTGGTGTACCTCAAAATTCATGTAAACCCCAACCAGATAAATACGGAGAATTTGCTTATTGGGAATCTCAAGAAACTTATCCTTGTAATGAAGAATTATGGGGAGATTTAGCAGGTAAACCAATTAGACATTTTAAATTTCCTGATAACTCTGTAGTAAAATACTTTGAGGAAAAAGGTGTTGTAACAAATAACCTATCTGTAAAAGGAAATAAAATATATCCAAAAGGAATCCGTATATCTGTAAAGGATATAAAACATGCATTAAATAATGCAGTAAGTTTAGGGCTAATAACTGAAGATGAAAAGAATGAAATCTGTGGTTACAGGATTTATAGAAGTAATAGAAGAGGTAATCAATCTATTATTGCAAAAGGTCTACTTTATGATATATGGGAATATAAAGATAATATCTATAATACAGGTAATAAAATCCTTTCTCCTAACTTTCCTTTTAATGATAATGGTGTTGGAGTAAATGGAGTAAATGTTTTTATTAAGAATAAGAGAATAAAAAATCTTAGTCAACTAGATGATAATAACTTTCTAAGACATCCATTTACAGGACAAGACTTTAAAAATAATAAATACACCTTTGATGCACCTAATCTATCCTTTAATAATCCTGCTCTTGGAGTAGAATTAAAATTAGAAGCAGAATTAACAGGTAAAGCAATAGGTAATTATATAGAACTTAGAAATAATACAAAATATCAATATATAGGTGCAGGTATTATTTCAGCAGCTATAGGTTTTGCTTCAGTAGAAGCAGCTTTTGAAGCTCTGAATGGTATGGTAAATGCTACATTATCTTTACCTATTACAGTAGTTGGTTCAGGTACAGCTATTCCTTTAGGTTTAATTCTAGCACTTGTAGGGGAAAATATTCTATCTCCTGTAAGAATGTATTCACATTATGCTGAATGGTATGAGATAATTAAAAAATTTACTCCATACAGAAATTATGCAACTTATTATGTAGGTGTAGGTAAATACTCTACAAATATAGAAGTACCTTTAGAGAATGTAAGAAGAACTATTCTTAATTCTCAATATGTAAAACCAGGTGTATTAAATGTAAAAACTTCTAAAGGTAATATAAGATTTAATAACTTTAAGAGAGATTCTTCTGTATTTATAGAATTGGATAGAGATTCTTTTTTCCAAAAGACTATTAACACAGATGATAGTAGAAGACAATTTCCTTCTTGTGATGTTTCATCAGGAGTAACAGGAAATATAGCTTCTTATTATGGAGCAATGAAAAATAATCTACCTTCTCAATATGGTCAAATAGATAATATTGAATGGTTAGATACAGGCTATAATGGAAGAATTGAATGGTCTAATCCTAATCAAGATTCTGTTTGTGATACTATTTTTGGTGGAGATACATATATTAATAGATTTACAAAGAAAAGAAAAACTCCTCTCTTCTTAGAGGATAGAGTAATTCCTTCCTCTGCTACTCAAGTTTCACCAATAAATCAAGATATTCAATTATCCCTCTTGCCAAATATAGGTTATCCTAGATTTTGGATGGATTATCCTACTTCCTTAGATTATACAGGAACCACTCAAGCATTATTTGGAGATGTAGCTGTACAATCAAATAGTAAAGTAGATTACAACTTTATATGTAAATCTTCTGATGGAAAATCTTGGAAGGATGCAGGTTTAGGTGCAGCTATATTAGGTTCATTTGCAGGTGCATCTTTTGGTGTAATTTCTCTACCTATTGCAGTAGGTATTATTGTAGGTAAAACTAAAGCAGATTTAGGAAATGATTTATTCCTTAAAGGTAAATATGTTCATTCTTTCTATGGTATTACTTCATTTCTTTGTGAATCAGATTATAACCTAGATTTAAGACATGGAGAAAATATAAAAGAAAAAGACTTTTATCCAAATGTAGGAGATATTAATGAATGGACTCAAGAGTTCTTTGTACCTATGAGTGAGGATAATTATTATTTTTATAATAATGATTACTCTAAACAAAATAAAGAGAATCCTAACATTATCTTAAATAATGATTTCTCTCAAAGTAAATCTGATTGTAAGGTTTCACATCCAAATAGATTAATTTATTCTCTACAAGATAATGACCAAAATGATATATATGATGGAAATCTAATATCCCTTCCTAATAACTATTATGAATTTCCTAAATCAGGAGGTAAATTATTAATTATCAAGGGAATAGAAAATGGTAAAGTATTAGTTATACAAGAAGATAGGGCATCAATATTTAATTCTTATATATCTTTAACTACAAATGTAGCCACTGCTACTGTAGGTAATAATGATTTATTTAATCAACAAGCCCCTACTCAATTTATTCAAACTGATTTAGGATTTGGAGGTTCTCAAACACCTGCAATTACTTCTACAGAGTTTGGTACTTTTTGGGTAGATAATAAGAGGGGTCAAGTGTTAAAAGAAGCAGGAGGTATTAAGAATATTGTAAAACCTGAAGAAGAATGGTGGTTCAAAGAAAACTTACCATTTAAAATATTAAATGATTTCCCTGGGTTTGATATAACCAATAACTATAAGTATGTAGGGATGGCTATTACTTATGATGCAAGATTTAAAAGAGTTCTCTTCACTAAAAGAGATGTAGAACTTAAACCTGAATATAAAGGAGTAGTTACTTATGATGGGACATTATTCCATTATAAAAATGAAACATTTACAGTAGAATCAGATAAATTCTTCTGTAATAAATCTTGGACTATCAGTTTCAGTCCTGCTCAAGATAGTTTTGTATCTTTCCATACCTATACTCCAAACTATTATGTATCAAACAATAGATATTTCTCTTCAGGAATAAACTATTCTTTTGATTCTCCTTCTAAGGAAGGTTTATGGCATCATAATCTTACTAAGAAATCTTTCCAAGTATTCTATGGTAAATTAGAACCATTTATGTTTGAGTTTCCTGTACCATCTAAGTTACAAAATAAACAATTACAATCAGTTAGATATACTTCTGATTTCCTTAGATATACAGATAACATATCTTCTTCATTAATTAACTCTCTAACATATAATAAGGCAATAGTATATAATCAAAAACAAACTTCTGGTTTATTAGAATTAGTACTTAAAGAGAAAAATGATAGAAGGTTATCTATTATGTATCCTAAACAAAATCAAGATTCAAGGTCTATCCTAGTAGAATATGTTGAAAATGGTTATCAGTTTAACCAATTCTATGATGTAGCTAAACCTAATTCTAACTTAATGCTTTATAATTGTGATAACCCATCTTATACAAATATTAATCCTCTTTCAATAGATTACTCACCACAACCACTGAAGAGAAAATTAACATCTGATTATCATATTATAAGATTAATAAATGACATCCACTCTGAATATCAAATCAATCATAGATTCTCATTAACTAGAACAAATAATATAAATCAATGATAATCACAAAAGAACAAATAAAACTAATTTCTCCCTATACTTCAGAACAAAGGATAGATTATATTCTTCCACTACTGAATGAAACAATAGCTCTCTATGAAATAAATACTCCATTAAGAGTTCAACATTACTTATCTCAAGTATTGCATGAATCAGGAGGATTTAGATACCTTGAAGAAATTGCTTCTGGACAAGCTTATGAAAATAGAAGAGATTTAGGTAATATTATTGCAGGAGATGGAAAAAGATTTAAAGGTAGAGGATTAATACAATTAACAGGTAGAGCTAACTATGATAAATATGGCAAATATAAAAAACAAGACTTTATAGGAAATCCAAATTTAGTAGCTACAAAATATGCTGTAGATGTATCAGGTTGGTTTTGGACAATAGAAAAAAGTCTAAATATCTATGCAGATAAAGATGATATAATAACTATTACCAAGAAAATCAATGGGGGTCTCAACGGACTTGAAGACCGTAAAAAATATTTAGAATTAGCAAAAAAATATATAAAATGAAAGAAATAGTATTTAAAGGAACTGCTCCTAAGAAAGAAAAAATGACAGAAATATCTCTAGATTCTCAAGTAGGAGAATGTGCTGAACATCTAATGAATGCAGCAAAATCTTTACATAAATTGCATTTAAAAATAAAAGGACAAGGTTCTTTTGCAGCTCACTCTGCATTACAGGCTTATGATGAATTCCATGATTTTTCAGATTCACTCGTAGAAAGCTACCAAGGAGCAGTTTGTAGAATTATAGTTATTCCTGATAATGTATCTAAACCATTAAACACTGTACAAGAAGCAATTACATTTCTAGAAGATATTAAAATGAGTATTACAACTCTTCAATCTAAATTACCTTTTTCTGAAATAGTTAATGATTTGGATATGGTAAAAAGTAAAATAAATTCAGTTAAGTACAAGTTAGAATTCCTTTCTTAATGAAAGTAAAAATAAATTTAATAGGAGATATATTTACAATTCATATAAATGATTTACTTCATTTGTATATTTGTGAACCTATTATCTCGGTTCAGTCATTTAACTCTCAAAATAAATTCTATAACATAGAATATAAAACAAAGAATCAAACAATCTTAACGGAATATGATACTAAAGAAAAGTTTGAAACAATACTAAAAGAACTAGGTAAAATAATATAATTTCACAATTCACGAACTGTGAAGAATACAAAATAAAGATATGGCAAAGATTAAAGTTAAAACAAAACCTAAGTTAAAGAAATATGTTAAAGGTGGAGAGGTCGTAGAAAAGAAAAAAATAGAAGACTCTTTTGTAGATGCTAATAACTTTTTGAAAAATTGGCAACAATCACCAATGTATAATGAAATGTTAAATAGTATATCTGAAAATAAATCTTCACAAGAACAACTTCCAATGGCTAGAAATGGAGGTTCAATAAAACAATTTACTAATGGAGGTAAATATGAATGGAGTAAAAAAGATATGACAAAAACATATCCTGTAACACAAACAAATAGTACATCATCAATTACAACAGGTAATAAAAAACTATCCACTGAAGAATTAAAAAAAGCTGCTGAGTATACTAAACAATATAACCAAAAACATTTAGAAGAAGAATATAATAATAGACAAAGTAAACTTAAAGCATCAGTAGATGCTCAAAAACAACCGTTATCATTAAAAAACTTACAAACCCAAACTCAATCCACAGGGGATAAGTTTTCATTAGCAATGAATACTAAATATGGAAATCCAAAAGATTATCCTACTCTTTCAGGTTACATGGAAGGATTAGATTATATTAATCCTGCAAAAATTATAGGTGATATGTCTTCTGGAATTGGTTCTGTACCACAAGATGTTAAAGATGGTAATTATTTAAAAGCAGGTATGAGTATAGGTTCTCCTTTATTTACAGGAGCTGTAGCTGGCATTGGTACTAAAGGTATAAAACCTTTTGTTAATAACCTTACTAACCCTTTAGCAGGAACAGGTGAAATAATTGACAATTTAGGGAATAGATATTTACCAAATGCTTATAAAAAAAACCCTTTTGCATTTAAAACTAACCCTAATAAGTTTTATAGACAGGTTGATGATGAAACTTTTCAAGAAGGTTTAGAAAGTAGGGTAATAAAAGGTAAACAAAATATAGGAGATGGTGGCATGGATGGTATTAATATAAATAAAGCATTTGGAGACGATGCTTATTATAATAAAGGTAGATTATATTATAAAAATAACAAAGATTTACCTTATTTATTTGAAGCTAATCTACCAGAAGAAAACTTTATTCCTAAAGTAAATGGAAGAACAAGAAAATATACAACAGAAAACACCTCTGTTAGAGTATCAAAAGAACCTTTATCTATAGACAATCCTGATATTACAATATATAAAAAGAATTGGTTAAAAGGGTATAAGCCAATAGAACTTCCTAAAAAAGAATTTGGAGGTAATATAATAACAGAAAATGAATGGGAGATAGTTAATGAAGATTTACCTAAAGCAGGAAATGGACTAGCTCTAGTCAAGACTTTAACTCCAATAGGTAATAAAGTTAGAACAAGTAAACCCTCTTTATATAAAAATGTGGTTGATAATGTAGATAAATTTGAGCATAATGTAAATGATAAGTATAGACAACAATCAGATGATTTTCAAGAAAAATATTATCCTGAGAATTATGACGAGGATAGTGGACACAATGACTATATAGATGCTTTAAGGCATTCAGCAACAGCTATGTATACTACATCTGGACAAGGAGAATTTTTATCCCCTTTAAAAATTCCTTATACCAACGTGATGGGATTAGCTCATGAATTAAAAGGTTTAGTTAACTATGTAAATGAGCCTGGCAACTTAACTTGGCAAGGTGCAAAACAACAACTTAAAGAAACAGGAAGTGATTTATATAATAATTTTGTAGGTTCTGTGATTGGAGGGTTGCCTACAAATATTGAGAATAAGGAAAAAATACTTAAATTTGCAAAAGATAAAAATATACTTTCAGATTTAAGTAAAAAACAAAATGGTGGTAAACTACCAAAAAGAAAACTAAATCTAAAAAAGTCCAATTCAGACTGGGAAATTATAGGATAAACTATTAACATATTATGGCAAAGATTAAAAATAAAAAAACAGGAGAAATAAGAGAAGTTTCAGATAAAGAACTTAAACAATATGGTTTAGGTGGGAAACTTCCTAAAGCTAAGTTAGGTAAAGATGTTGACCCTTTTATGCAAAATGCAATAGGGAATAGAATTAATTATTGGGAAGAAAGAAATGCAAATGGCGAATTACCACAACAAATAAATCTTGGTAATGTAGGTGGACAATCTAACTTACCTAAATTTGTAGCACAAGACTATGGAGATATTGATGAATCTCAATTTGGACAACAAAATCCAAACTATACAGAAAATCCATTTTTAACACAAGAAATTGTAAAAGAACCTGACTATAAAAATTCTTTAAAACTAAAGAATCAAATAGAAGATTATAGAAATCCTTCTTCTCAAGTTAACTTTAAAAAACCTAGTCTAAGTATGTTTCCTACTATGGGAAATAAATACTTAAACAGAGGTATGCAATATCTCAATCAATCTATAGCTCATGCAAATGCAATAGGTACTGACCCCAATTCTTGGGAACAACCATTAAACTATCAAAATGGTATTTCCAACAATCCTTTCTTATCTACAGATGTAAATAAAAAATACACTACATTAAGACCTAAACAAGATACTTATACCTTACCTACAGAAGATGTACAATTACCTGAAACACAACAATCCCTTACTCCAAAATTAACTAAATTTGGTGATGGGGGTAATTTAAAAAATGCTTATGCTATTACTGCTGATGCATTATCTTTATTTCCTCCTACGAGTGTAGCAGGTTATGTAATGGGTTTACCTACTACAGCTTATGATATGTATCAAGATTATCAAAAAGGAGATAATAAGCAATTAGCTTTAGATGCAATGGGGTTAATTCCTGCTTTTAAGTTAATGAAATATTCAAAATTTGCAAAATCTGCTACACAAGGTATTAATATGGCTTCTAAATTTAATAAAGCTGTAGATGTAGCTAATATGGCAAACGATGTTAATCAAACAATAGAAAAAAAAGAATTGGGGGGTAAATCTACTTATAAAAAAACAATGGGTGATGGAGGAATGAACCAAAATCAATTCAATAATCTACAAGCACTAGGTACAGGAGTAAATGCTACTCAATCAGGTATAAACTTTGGAAAAGGTACATTAGATATGATAGGTTCAATGAACCAAAATAACCAAGTACAGAATATGGAAAACCAACTATACACACAATCAGTATTTAGCGGCAATATAGATAATAGACCTATGGAACAATATGGATATAATTGGAGTGGAAGAAATGCCTTAGCTGAAAATGGAATGCAAATTAGAGAAATAGTTAAAAACGGTAAGCCTAATATTAACATGGAATCAAAAGAACATGTTAAATTACCAAATGGGTTTTCTCAAGAAATGGGAGGAAACATTACTCACGCTATGGGTGGAATAGATGTTAATTTACCTATTGGTACTAAAATTTATTCTAAAAAACTCACTATACCAAATAAAGAATTATTAAAATTAAAAAATAGTACAGAAGAAATACCTCAAGCAGAAAATGGGGTAGAGTTAACAAATATTCAAAAAACCCCTTCTAATTTTTCTTTTTTAGATTCTATTAAAATACCAGAAAAAGGAAAAATGAGTATAGCTGATATAGCTAAACCATTTGAAACTAAAAAGAATGTAGATATGTTAAATTTTAAAAAGGGGGATTCTATACAAAAAAGAACTGCTCAATTAATGATTGATAAAAAAAATGAAAATTTAAATCAATTATTTGATGTAGCTGAAAATTTAAAAATGAATGGTTATTTTGGTAAAGATGTACAAAAAGAAACTATGGAAGAATACCAACAACCTGAAATGGCTTTTGGTGGAAATATTATGACAGAAAAATTTAGTAATTTACCTATGGCTGGAAGTGGTTTAGAAACAAAACCAGAAAACACATTTACAGGAGTAAATAAAGGTATTGATTTTAAAACATTACGTCTTTCAAAAAACTCTAAAAATAGAAGAAATAATTTCCTACCTTTTGACCCTACAAATACACCTGATATATATGGAGACCCTGCTTACAGAGAATCTGTATTTAAAGAATTTGAAGACAGAACAGGTATAAAATTAAATAGAGCTAACTCTGATGCAGTTAATTTAGAATCTATTAGAAAATATCAAAATGCTAGAACTCCTGAATTAACAAAAGATTATAAATTAAATTTTACTAGAGGTAATCAAGATTTATATAATGAGTTTACAAAACAGAAGGGTTATAAAAAATCCAAAGACTCTACAAAAGAATCTAATGCTTTCTATGATTGGGCTGTAGCTAATAAAAAATTAAATAAAGATTATGCAGATAGTGGTAAATGGGGACATGAGTATTATAATACAGCACCTTTAAATTTTGAAACAGAAGCAGAGTACAATAAATGGAAACAAGACCCAGATTGGGAACAAGTAGGTAATAGATTTGTAGATAGAAGCGGAGACCCTAATGGAATGATAACTTATTATGATATTCATAAAAACTGGAAAACTCCATCCACAAAAAAAACAGAAGGAACTCCTGTTACAAATGAGGTGCAAAAAATAGTAGATAGACAACCCGAATATAACATTAATCCTAATATGGATATTCAATTCCCTCTACCAAATGTATATGGAAGAACACCACTAAACTACTATCAAACTGACCCTAATTATATTAATCCTAGATATTTAGACGTACAATCACAATTAAATGAAGTATCTAGAGGACAAAGAGCATTCCAAAATAACTTAGGTTCTAGAGGTAATACAGAAATGGGTAACTTGTTACAATCTCAAGCTAATGCTTATAACCAACAGAATCAAATCTTTGGTAACAAGTTTAACTATGATAGAAACCAAGATAGTCAAACTCAACAGTTTAATGCCAATGCTAAAACTCAAAATGATATGTATAATCAAGGTGCTTGGTATAACCAACTAGAAGACCCTATCAGAAGGAGAGAATCAAATATTGGAGTACAACAATTAACTGACCAATATAGAGGTCAAGAAAGAGCAGACCAAGCACTAGCTTTTAAAAATACTAAAGAATTTATGGATAAGGATTATTCATACTTTACAAATTTATCTCCTGAAGCTCAAGTTGCTTATATGGAAGTTTTATCTAAACAAAAACAACCTACTAAGAAGTACGGAGGTAAAGTAAAAATTAAACCAACTCTAAAAAAGAAAAAATAATAATTCTAACTAAAAATTGTTAATAATTATTCTTTTAAAGTTAAAAATACTATAATTACACATTATGCCTAATATAGGAGTTTATCATCAAACAGTAGAACCAAATAGATTTGTAGCACCTATTAATTTAGATGTCTATCAGAAAGGTCTTGAACATCAAGAAGGAATAGCAAAGGAAAACCTTAATATTCTTTCTTCTGTATATGGAGA
>Ga0208695_1002152_pt1 | contig 14823 bp, 9 predicted proteins | sample AD_UKC111_MetaG_FD_184449 | JGI IMG/M metagenome (GOLD analysis project Ga0208695, IMG submission 184449) | Active sludge microbial communities of municipal wastewater-treating anaerobic digesters from Hong Kong - AD_UKC111_MetaG (SPAdes)... | ecosystem: Engineered > Bioreactor > Anaerobic >... | reverse complement strand
CTGGATCATGTGATCTAGGTTCGAATCCTAGCTTCCCAGCCAACCTCCCCAAAACCCTCCTTCTTGTATAGAAAGGCAGCTCCACCCCCTCCGGAGCTGCCACTTTTTTATTTCTAACAGCAATTTAGATTCTTTTTGCCTTCTCTCACCAGTTGGACTTTGGGCTGTGAAGGAAGCAGTTTGTTTACCAGCGTCAGACATCACTTCGGTTTAAACTGAGCCAGATATCAATAGGGTAGAACTTAATTGGGAGATTTCTTCAATCTGGAGCTTTTTAGCATGGAGAAAATATAATCAGCTATGGGCTCTATCGGCTGCTCTTTGGCCTCTGCCCTGAAAAACATGACCGGTGGCGGTAAACAGGGAAGAAAATCCGCTAGTAGTTTTTCCCTGATGACCAGCAAACAATTTATTTTATTCAACAGCGGATAGAGGTCGGGCCACACTCCGTCCCCTCTGATTTCGGCCGGCCCGATTTCATCAACTACCAAAAGATCAGAGTGTAAGGCTGATCTGATTATATCTCTGGCCGCTTTTAAACCCGAGGGCAGAAAATAAAATTGTCCAGCCCCCATTAACTGGCCGTTAATACCTGCTTTTCTTAGAAACGGCAGGCGGCGAGAAGAGTTGAGCTCGAATAGATCATAACCAGTTGTTTCCCCCTTCAACCTGACCGCTTCAGAAACATAGCCAGCCAGCCTCAGTCCTGTTTGCTTCAAGCTATTGACCAGAAGCTTGACCAGAGTTGTTTTGCCCGCCCCCACCGGACCGGTCACGACGAAAATCATGGTCCAGGCCTTCCATCTAATAATTTAGATTTTTAATCTTTCTCACTGAATTATGTGGGTTCCTGCTTCTATTCTGACCACGTGAATAGCCGGTTCTTGCCCTGTAGCCTGCCGGTAATCAGCTGATACTTTTTCGGTAAAAGAGTCAACCGCCTCTGACCTCACCAGACTGATGGTGCACCCCCCGAAGCCAGCACCCATCATCCTTGAGCCATAGACACCCTCTACTCGGGCAGCAGATTCAACTAAAAGGTCCAGCTCCCGGCAGCTTACCTCATACTCATTTCTTAGTCCCAGGTGAGACTCATACATCCGCTGGCCAAAGGAAACGAGATCCCGTCGGAGCAAATCCTGGCAGGCCTGCTCTACTCTCTGGTTTTCTTTGATAACATAGACGCATCTTTTAAAGACGACTGGGTCCAGCTCAGTTTGGTGGGCAACCAGTCTGGTGAGAGTCACGTCCCTCAGGCTTTTTATCTGCGGGTAATATTGTTGGAGGATATTGACCCCAGCCTCACACTGCTGTCGTCTCAAATTATATTCCGAAGCAGCCAGCGCCCGCCGCACAAGGCTATCGCTGACCACAACCCTTACTTCTTCCCAGTCAAAAGGATAATAGTCAAATTCCAGGCTGCGGCAATCGAGCTTGATGACACTTTTAGCCTGACCAAAAAGATTGGCAAACATGTCCATAATGCCACATTTGACCCCAACAAAATCATTTTCAGCCTGCCTGGCCAGTCTGGCCAGCGTTAAGCGATCCAGCTGAAGATCGTAAAGATAATTAAGGGCAAAAGCCAGGCCTCCCTCGATGGCGGCCGAAGATGACATGCCACCACCGATTGGAATATTCCCGCCAAAGGCCAGATCAAGACCCCTGATCCTGTAACCAGCCTGCAGAAAAACAGCCAGCACTCCCTGAAGATAATCAGGCCAGTGCAAATCAGACTTTTGCAGACAGCCGAGAGAAGTGCTGAAATCCTGGTTGAAATCGAAGGCATGAAAGCGACAAATATCATCTTCCCGGGGAGCAATGGCCAGTATAATCGCCCGATCAGTGGCCCCCGGCAGGACAAAACCTTCATTGTAATCAGTGTGTTCGCCAATTAAATTAATTCTTCCGGGAGAAGAGATTAAGACGGGTTCCCGGCCAAATTTCTCCAGGAAGCTGGCTCTGACCTTTTGTACTATTTCGTTCATTTTTTCTCCTGCGCTAAAACTTCTTATTTTCCAGTCTTCCACCGTTAACTAAGATGATTATCAGTTTAACCGCCATTTGTCAAAGACAGAAATAAAGACTCATAAAATCCCTCTGGCCACAGTTGATAGTCAGGATAGAAAAACCAGTTTTACCTGGGGAAAAGATAAAACAGAGCCAGGACCAGCTGAGCTGGTTTCCGGTAAGGAGTATAACCGGTATCAAACTGACCACCACTCGACGGATCTGGAAACCACTGCCACCAGAATATTCCCCTCAAACAAGGCTTACCCCGGGAAATTCTGAGGGCAGCTTCATAACCATTTCTCTGCACCTTGAGATCAACCGGGCCGGCCTTCTGCCAGTCCCAGGGATTAATGGTTCCACCTTGGAGGCTCCGATAGCCAATTTCGGTGATCAGAATCGGCTTCCTCCATCTGGAAGAAAGAGCTTCCAGTCCGGGCAAAATCCGACGCCGGCCGGCACACAGGTCAGATACAGAAAGATGCAGTTGGCGGCTGGGAGTTGGATAAAGATTCTGCCCAATGTAGTCCAGAGCACTCCAGAAAGTGACTGCCCCCGGTTGGGGCTCTCCAGCTGATCATCAGCCTAGACCAGCCTGCCCTTATAAATCTGGCTGATGGAAGCAATGGTAGCCAGCCAATCCTGTCGCCGTTGTAAAGTGCTATCCAGCTCACAGCCCAGGCAGAATTCTTCTGCACCGGTTTGAGCGGCCAGGCTGGCATAATGGAGGATGAAATCCTGATAGGAAGAAAACCATAATAGCCATGATGAAGCCTCACCAAAATTCTGACCAATCTGCCCTCGCCAGTGCTCCTGGTCGTCGAGCAGATCGACATGCGGCTTGAGCCTGACTTTCAGGCCCAGCTGTCGAGCATAGGCAATGATTTCGACCAGTGACTCATCAGAAGGAGTTAAGGTGTGGTTATAGTCTATATAAGTCGAATCTATGTTCTCCTGGTAGCCAGTAACCAGCAAGCTAATCCAGCTTGCTCTGGTCTGCCTCAGATGGAGCAGTGATTGCCTCGTCCCCGGGTCAACGTAGACCTCACGACTGCAGCCGGTAAAGGACATACCTTTTTGAAATTCGCTATTCGAGATGTTCAAAAGACTGTAGCCTTGAAACAGGACCAGGACAATAGCAATCAGACCGAGAGCCAGAAGCTTATTATTCATCTTGCACCGGTTAGCATGACCGGCCTGGAAAAGTCAAAAAAGGCCTGGCTGAGAGCCAGCCAGTTGAAAGCAGTTATTCTTTTGACAATTGACCGACCAGATGCTATTTTATAGTTGGTGAGAGAGGTAATAGAAAGACTATGAAAAAAAAGCTTATTCTGCTTTCTTCAATTCTGGTTTTTTTAACAGCAGGCTGCGGAGTGAAAAGTCTGCCCTCCAAGGATTCCTGGTATGCCCAGCATTATTTTATAATGCATGATTACGAACAGAACATATATCATCAGCTGTCTCCTCAGGGGCGACTTGAGTTTCAGAAACTATTCTGGGAGGCAAGGCAACCTGTGGCCAAACAAGAATTTGATAGCCGGATGGAAGCCATTCAACGCCTGTTTAAGAGTGAAAATCGCTCTCAGCCCTGGAATACCGATCGGGCCCGGGTTTATTTACTAAATGGTTCACCCGCTTCTATTGATTACAAGCAAAATACGGATTGGGTGACCACTACCGCCCGCGCTGCTTCTGGTGCGACGGGCAGTCTCGATATAAATGACCGGACAAACGAAGATATTCAGGCGAATACGGCTGAAATCTGGGTTTATCCCTACGACAGATATTTCATCTATTATATCTTTACTTTTTCCCCACCCAACGGCTGGAAATTAAATCCGGCTACCTTCCAGAATAACCGGTACCTGCAAAAATTTGAAGAGCTGAATAAAGATCTGATCTTCTCGATAATTGATGAGGAAGCATACAAAGCGAAACTCGCTACCCTGGCTCACAAATAAAGGTATTTAGAAGAAACAGCGCCACGGGGATTCGAACCCCGGTTTGATGGCTGAGAACCACCCGTCCTAGGCCTCTAGACGATGGCGCCATAAGCCTGAAAAATAGCAAATTATTTTCTGACTGTCAACCAACTGGTTTGTTAAGTATGAACCGATCATAAAGAGATGAACAGCAAGCCGGCCCTTCCTTTCCAAGTCATCTAATCAGCTTGATGATTATCTCTGGCCTCCGCCGCCATCTTGTCTTCAACCACGTCGGTTTTTTTCTTTTTATCTTTTCTCAGAATTTTCAGGCTGCCCAGATCTTTGATTTAGATATACTCGATGGTAGCCGGCGGTTTGGAAGTAATCTCATAGGCTACTCTAACTACTGAAGGAACCTCAGTCGTAATGCGCCTGGCCAAGCCGGTCAGGACATCCCAGGGAACAGGAGTGGGCTGAGCAGTCAAAGCGTCCTCGCTCTCGACTGACCTGATAATTATAATATGCCCGAATTTCCTCTGGCCTGCAGCCAGACCGGTAGCCATGTCATTCATTAAAACAGCAAAAGCCTGAAAGGGCCGAAGGGGAGACAGCTCTTCCTCCACTATTCTGGTTGCTTTTCTGACCAGCTCTACTTTTTCTGGAGTCACTTCTCCTATAATTCTCGTAGCCAGAGCTGGCCCCGGGAAAGGCATCCTCTGGAAAATTATTTCAGGTAAACCCAGCTCCCGCCCAACCTCGCGAACTTCGTGCTTGAATAAATCCTTCAGGGGCTCGATTATTTTGAAGCCAAAACCTTTCTCCGGGTCAATTCCGATTTGCTCCAGGATGTTATGCTGGGTCTTGACTCCGCTTCTGGTTTCAATGATATCAGCAGCGATGGTTCCTTGAATTAGAAAACGAGCTTTGCTCTTCACAACTTCCCGGCCAAAAACCTTATAAAAGGCGTAGCGAAAAGCTTTTCTTTTTTCCTCAGGATCGGTCTTACCTTGGAGAGCCTCAAAAAATTCTGCCCCGGCCTCAACCACCTCCAGGTTGAGACCAAGCTGCGAGAAAGCAGCTTTAACTTCTTCTGGTTCATTTTCTCGCATCAAGCCGTTGTCAATGAAAATAGCTTTAAGCTGAGGTCCGAGCGCCCGATGGGCCAGAACGGTGGCCACCGAACTGTCCACCCCGCCTGATAAGGCAGAAATAGCTTTATCGCTACCTACCGTCTTTCTGATTTCTGCCACCTGTTTGTCAATAAACTTCCTGGCATCCATAAATTCCTCCCTGACGGATGGTATAAGAATAATACATCATAACGGTCAATTAAGTCCAAAAAAAATATGAAGCTAAGTCATCTTTTTTATTGATTTTTTTATGAAAATATTGAATATTAAAAAAAAGAGGAGGGCCTCCATCCAAGGCGTAAGACTTACCGGAGAAGGACACCCCCCGAGAGTCCTTCTCCCCTGCCCTCCTCGGGAGCGGTTTCTAATTGTTTAGTCGCTGTTCCAGTCCAGAAGTTGAAAAAATTGTGAAACTTTTTTGACCGATCGGCTCGGCTAGCCGGTTATTTTTCTGCCTGCTGTCAACCAGAATTTATTGCTTAATCCAGCCCAAAATGCTACATTAGCTAAAAAATGATATGAAGCCTTTAAAATTAAGTGTTTCCGGAGTCCGAGGGATTGTCGGTCAGGCCATCACTCCGGAACTGATCATAAATTTCGCCTCAGCTTTTGGCACCATGGTTCCGGCTGGCCCGGTTCTCGTCGGACGGGATAGCCGTAATTCCAGCCCGATGCTGACTGATGGAGTTATCTCCGCTCTGCTGGCCACCGGTCACGAAGTAATAGATCTCGGTCTCTGTCCGACACCAATTACTCAATTTCTGGTAAAAAATAAGGGAGCCCGAGGGGCTGTTTCAGTCACAGCCGGGCATAATCCTGCATCCTGGAATGCTTTAAATTTTATCAATAGCCAGGGAACTTATCTGAACGAATTCCAAGGACAGGAACTCCTTGACATATACCATTTAGGCCGCTTCAAGCAGTTAGCCTTAAAAAAGACACCAAAAATTATCAGAGAATTAAACCCGGAAGAGCCTTATCTGGAATGGCTGCTTGGCCGTCTCGATCTGCCCCCGATAAAGAGAGCTAAATTCAGGATAGTGGTGGATCCGACCAACGGCGCTGCTTCCAAACTAATTGACAAGCTTTTCGATCTTCTGGGTGTTCAGCTCATTGCCATTAATAATGAAGGTAACGGCTATTTTCCTCATGATCCCGAGCCCAGGCCCAGGAACGCCATCGAAGTCTCATCTCTGGTCAAAATAACTACAGCTGACATTGGTTTCCTGCTTAACAGCGACGCCAGCCGCCTATCCCTGGTCTCAGAAGATGGCGAAACCTTATCCGAAGAATATACCCTGCCGCTTATCGCCCGGTACTATCTTAAAAAACAGCCAGGACCGGTAGTCACCAATCTGTCTACTTCCATGATGATTGATCAGGTGGCCAGAGAACAAAATTTACCTGTCATCAGGACCAGGGTCGGCCAATCGGCTATCATTCAGGCCATGCTGGAAGAAAAAGCTTCACTGGCCGGAGAAGGTAGCGGCGGTCTGGCTTTTGATTATTTTCAACCGGCTTTTGATGCCCTGGTTACGATGGCCCTGTATCTGGAAATGATGGCGGTAGAAGGTGAAAAATTATCGACTCTGGTAAAAAGGCTGCCTCGCTATCATATTGTCAAAGATAGTCTGGTTTGCCCGGCGTATCGGTTGCATACTCTGGTGGCTGAAGTCAAGAAACTTTATAAAGGTCTAGAAATAAACCAGCTGGATGGCTTGAGGCTGGAAAAAAAAGACCTCTGGGTTCATGTGCGGGCCTCGACTACCGAGCCATTGATACGGGTTATAGCTGAAAGCACATCCCAGCACCGAGCTCAGATGGAAGTGGATAGAGTAATGGCTTATCTGAGGAGACTAACAGCCTGAAGTCGCAGGCAAAGGGAAATGAGAAAAATTTTGCCTTTAAAAGTCAGTGTCTCAGGGGTAAGGGGCATTGTCGGCGAGAGCTTGACTCCCCAACTGGCAGCTCGTTTTGTTTCGGCCTTCGGCACATATCTCGGTCAGGGTCAGGTCCTGGTTGGTCAGGATTCCAGGCCTTCCGGACTGATGCTGAAAAAAGCAGTTATGGCCGGGCTGCTGGCGACTGGCTGCCAGCCAGTAGAAGTTGGCCTTCTACCCCTGCCGACCATTCTTTTCTTAACCAAGAAAAGGCAGGCCAGAGGGGCAGTGGTCATCACTGCCAGTCACAATCCCTTCAACTGGAACGGCCTGAAGTTTATTGGCCAGGATGGCTTGTATCTTCGCTCTTCTGAGGTGGAGGAATTCCTTGATATTTTTCATCAGGGCGAATTTACTTATGTGCCAGCAGAAAGAATCAAACCGGTTCTAAGCGAAAAAGAAGCTGGCTATTTGCACCTGAGGCGCATTTTCAGCCAGATCAAGGTCAAGGAGATAAAAAAAAAGAAATTCCGGCTTGTAGCCGATTGCGCCAACGGGGCAGGAGCGACTCTGCTGCCTCGTTTTTTACAAGAGCTGGGGGCTGAGGTCAGGTTTATCAATACTGAGCTCTCCGGTAAATTTGCTCATCAATCAGAGCCAACGCCTGAAAATTTAAAAGAGCTCGGCCACGAAGTGAGAGCTTTTCAGGCTGACCTGGGTCTGGCCCAGGATGCCGACGCCGATCGACTGGCCCTGGTGGATGAACAGGGCCAGCCGCTGGGAGAAGACGCCACTTTAACCCTGAGCGTGGATCATGTTCTCTCCAGGAAAAAGGGGCCGGTAGTGGTTAATCTTTCTTCCTCGATGGTTATTGAAGATATAGCCAGAAAATACGGGGTGCGAGTCTATCGCACAAAAATCGGCGAAAGTAATGTGGTGGAAAAGATGCTGGAGACCAGAGCGGTGGTCGGAGGAGAGGGCAACGGTGGCGTCATCTGGCCAGCTGTTCACCCCTGCCGTGATTCTTTTACGGCCGCAGGCTTGATTCTCGAGAAGCTGTCCTCGTTTCCGGGTTCAATTTCACAATTGATGGCCACTTATCCCCGTTATTACCTTCTGAAAGATAAATTCGACTGTCCGGCTGAACTGGCCTTTAAGGTCGTCACAGAATTAAGGCGCCGCTATCAACAAGAAAACATCTCGACTCTGGATGGACTGAAGATTATCTGGGGAGAAGCCTGGGTTCATCTCCGACCTTCTAACACCGAGCCCATCATGCGGGTCATAGCAGAGGCCAGATCGCCCGAAAAAGCCAGAGAGCTTCTGGAAAGATTTAAAGGCGAAATAGAACAAATCCTAAAACAGATGAGCTAAAAAGTTAATGCCCCACCACAAATCAGCCTGCCCGGAAGCTCAGAAAACTCGAGGAGCCAGCAAAAAGAGGGCGAATCATCATCAGCTCCGGCCAGGGCGGTATCAATATATGGATAAATGTTTATTTAGCGATGGTCCAGGCGAGATTATTTGAGGGCAAGACAGTAACTTTAAAATTAAAATGATAGTTTATAAAATAACATCTGTTACTATCCCTTTTTAAGGAGCCAGTATGAAAAAGACGGGACAATTTGATTGGGTTTTGATTGCTCTTGGCTTTGCTTTTTTGTTTTCAGCTGTGGCTGCTGCCCAGCCCTATAGTGGAATAGAACCTCAGAGCCGCTCCGCTTTTAGTTTCTTGCCGGAAACAGTTATTAATCTGACTGATTGGTTTATCCAGTCTTCAGCCAGAATAAAGCAGGGTGGTGAACAACTATCGCAGCCCGGGATCATACCTGATCGCTGGTTTCCAGCCGTTGTCCCTTCCACTATTCTGGGAACGCTGGTTGAGGATAATGTCTATGAGGATGTTTTCTTCGGACAGAACCTGGAAAAAATTAAGGCCGAAGAATTTCAGGTTTCCTGGTGGTACCGAACTGAATTCCTGGTTACCCCTTTTCCAGGAAAAAATATAGCCAGACTGGAACTTGATGGCGTTAATTACCGGGCAAACATCTGGCTCAACGGTCAGAAGGTGGCCGATGCCACGGAAATATATGGAGCTTTTCGCCGTTTTGATCTTAACGTTACCAGTCTGGTCAAATTTGGTGAAAAAAATGTTCTGGCAATAGAAGTCATACCGCCCGTACCCGGTGAGCCTTCCATCGGCTTTGTCGACTGGAACCCGGCCCCACCCGATCGTAATATGGGTCTGTGGCGGCCGGTTCGTCTTAAAATATCCGGGCCAGTGGACATAATTAATCCCTTCGTTCAGTCCAGGCTCGATACGGCTGATTTCAAAGAAGCCAGATTAACCATCCAGGCTCAAGTTAGAAATAACTCCGAGCAAGGAGTAACTGGCAGTCTGGAAGCCCAGATAGAAAAAATAAAAGTTTCTCAAGAGGTAAAACTTGAGCCGGGTGAAGTTAAAACAGTTACCTTTACCCCCGAACAATACAAAGAGCTGGCTCTGGTCAATCCCAGAATCTGGTGGACACATGATCTTGGCCAGCCAGAACTTTATCAGTTGTTCATTGCTTTCAGACTTAAGTTACCTTCTTCCAAGGATAAGCCTCAACCTAAACAAATAAGACCTGATGTCAAGCAGGGTGAAAAGGATAAAGAAAAAGAAGCAGATAAAGATAGTATGAAAATTCCTCCCCAGTTCAAATCGCTGGAACCAATTTCGGATTGGACCTCGATTAGATTCGGGATCAGAGAAATCAAAGACTATATGACGGATAACGGTTATAAAGGCTATATCCTAAATGGCAGGAAAATCCTGATCAGGGGTGGTGGCTATACTGACGACATTTTCCTCAATACTTCCTCTAAAAAACTGCGGTCTGAGCTGAATTACGCCCGAGCCATGAACCTCAATGCCCTGCGACTGGAAGGTTTCTGGGGCACGAGCCCGGAACTTTACAACCTGTGTGACGAACTTGGCTTATTATTAATGGTGGGTTGGAGCTGTCACTGGGAGTGGGAGAATTACCTGGGGAAGCCGGTTGATCCCGTTTATGGAGGAATTATCAGTCCAGAAGATATTCAGCTGATTTCCCGGTCATTCCGGGATCAGGTCCTCTGGCTTCGTCATCACCCCAGCATTTTCGTCTGGGCACTGGCCAGTGATCTTGTCCCCAAGCCAGAGCTGGAAAAGGAATATCATGCCATCCTAAAAGAAATAGATCCGGATCGGCCTTTTCTCAATTCAACCGGCAGTAAGGTCAGTCCTGTTTCTGGCCCGTCAGGTGTCAAGATGAATGGACCCTATGACTGGGTGCCACCCAATTACTGGTATGAAGACAAAAAGAATGGCGGTGCTTTTGGCTTTAACACCGAAACCGGCCCCGGACCACAGGTTCCAGTGCTTGAAAGCCTGAGGAAAATGATTCCGGAAGAACACCTCTGGCCACCTGATGAGGTCTGGTATTATCACTGCTGCCGCGGGATGTTTCAGAATCTGGACCGTTACCACCAGGCCATGCAGAACAGACTTGGCTGGCCCGATAATCTGGCCGAATATGAAAGGAAAGCTCAACTCCTCAATTATGAAGGCGTCAGGGCGATGTTCGAGGCATTTGTAGCCAGAAGACCTGGAGCCACCGGAGTTATTCACTGGATGTTTAACTCCGCCTGGCCGAAGCTCTGGTGGCAGCTCTTTGACTATTATTTGATGCCAACCGGGGCTTTTTATGGAGCGAAGAAAGCCTGTCAGCCACTGCACCTGATTTATGATTATGAGACCAGGGAAATAATTGCTTCCAATCTGAGCGGGCAAAAATCGGAAAAACTGAAAGCAACCGTGGTGGTGATGGATACAAAGTCGAAGGAACACTATAAGGCTGAGTTTCCCGTTGAGCTACCACCTGATAGCTGGCTTAGCCTGGTTAAACTTCCCGAGCCCGGAGAGCTACCCGATGTTTATTTTCTGGATCTGAAGTTATTCGGCCCGAAGGGCGAACTAAAGGATGAAAATTTTTATTGCCTGAGCAGGCAGCCGGACACACTGGATTTTAATCAGACCACCTGGTATGTTACACCCGTCAAAAAATATGCTGATCTGACTGCCCTCAATTCTTTGCCTGAAGCTCAGGTCAACTACCGCTGGAAAGTCGAAGGCCGCGGTTTGAAGAGAAATCTGACTATTGAACTGACCAATAATTCACCTAACATTGCTTTTAACCTTGAGATACAGGTACTTAAAAAGATGAGGGAACAAACAGTAGTTCCTTTGTTTCTGGATGATAACTATTTTTCTCTTCTTCCCGGCGATAAAAGAACCATTAAAGGCTATTTTAATTTTGATGATCTGGAAGGCGATGAAGTAGATTTAAGAATACGAGGCTGGAACGTCAAGGCTTATGTTAATAAATAACAAGAACTCGCGGAATACGAAGACTGCTATCCAGTTTTTAATGATTATTTTTAATAGACCTGACCAGTTCCTTTAATCTGTCCTGACTGCCGTCAATGTTTAAAGATTTCTCCCAGATAGCCACCGCTCGGTCTTTATCGCCCAGCTGGTAATAGCAACTTCCCAGATAATTTAATATATCCACGCTCAGACCGAAGCGCTTGAGATACTGCTCATAATAAACAGCAGCCTGAGCGAACTGGTTAATTGATTGATAGGTGCGGCCGAGCAGGGAAACGACTTCAGCTGGAGCCTCAGGCTGGTCAAAGGGCTTGATAACCTCCAGAACTCGCTGCCAATCATTTTTTCTAAATAGAGCCTCTCCATAGGCCAGAGCCTGACTTAGCTCCGGTCGTCTTGCATAGGCCTGCGCGAGCCGAAGGCAGGCTTCCTCCAGCCGGTTAGCGTTGAGAAGCTGCAGTCCTGTTTGAAATAACGCATCCTCGGGTTTGATCATGGCTTTAGAGACCAGGATGGGCCGCGGCAGACCAGGGCCAGTGGAAACCTCGAACTCAGCCCGGGCAGAACTTAAAACCCGATCCCCATCTATCAGTTCAACCACCAGCGTATAATAGCCAGGACGACAGCCATTAAGAGGAATTTTGCCGGTCAGGAGGTTGTCCCCGGTGAGGTTATCAAGCTTTTCTTCCCGGCTTAAAATCGGCTTGTCATCCTGCCTTAACTCATAACGAAGTCTGGCCTTTTCTCTTAAGTCAGCTGGAAGTTCTGATAATTGAGAACAAAAGACAAGATAATCAGACGTAACATAAGACTTTCTGGCCTGAACCAGAAGCTGGCCTGATTCAATCATAAAAGGGGCCACTCCACCTGCCTGGTCGTCAGCCGGCAGAAGATCATAAGCCAGCAAAATCTTCCCCAGCTGCGGCTTCTGGTTCTCAGCTCGAAGATTTAGCAGGCACGAATAGCTGGAAAATTCCTTCGATAGAGGATTTTTGACCAGCAGATCAAAGTTATAATTGCCGGGGATAATCGGAAAAACATCCTGAAAGGAGATGGATCTTTTCCCGATCTCAGTCAGCTCTTCACGGCTGATGGTCAGAGGCACGGCCTTTTCAAACTGGTAGACAGTTTTACCCTGATCATCGGAGACGCGACCGTTAAAGACATATTTGACCAGATAATTTGAACCGTCAGGTTCAACTGATAATTTAGCTGGCTCAAACGAATAGTTAACCAGAAAATTCCCCTGGCTATCCTTCCTGGTCCAGATCTCAAAATCAGCTTTAAGATAGTTGGTACTGTATTCAACTTCAATTGAATCCTTGAATTTAAACCACGCCTGGGCATAGGTATCTTCAATTTTTCTTTGAGGCAAAGACAAAACTGTGGCCAGCAATTTATTGGAAGCCAGATTGATAATGCCAGGTGCCATTCTTTCTGAAGGGATTAAGCTTAGCGATTGCTCGGCCAGATTCGGAGATAGCTGATAGAGTTTCTGATAAGCGTCACGGGCATCACGGGCATTATACATATAATCAGCGACCAGCGCCTGAGGCCCATAATCAGAAGGCGAATAGAGAATATATTCACCCGTCCCCTCTTTCTTGAAAAAAATAATATTAAAAGCAGGCGGTAAATTTAACTGCGGATCGCCATAATAAAACCAGACCTGGGTCGGATAGACACCATCAATATCCTCATATTTTTCAATATTGTTGGGCGGCCCAAGAATAATATAAATGCGGCCCTGATCAGTTTTCCAGCCGGGTTTACCCGTTCCCCGGCCAAGATATTGATTGGCATAATTGAGCCGGCGATAGTGTTCCTCTCTGAACTCATTGCGAGGCGTCTCAGGAGTGGGATCACGTTGTTTCCAGAAAGCTTCAATAAAAATATCACGTTCACGGTCTGTTTGAAGCTTTAAGAAAACTTCCTTTTCTCTGGGAGTAATAAGATAGACCACTTCCTCTTCCAGCCACTGGCGATATCTTTCAGGCAGGTCAGAGGCTATCAGGGAGAGGCAAAAGACAAAAATCAAAACCAGGCTGGCTAAGATGTTAAATTTGCAGGATTTCATCGGCATTGGTTGTTAACTAACCTTCATGGTTCCCGAAACCGGGTTTGTCTCCGGATGTTCAATCATGCTTGATAGAAAAATATATAATTTGAGATTATCGCGCACGTTTGGATTATATCTTTTTCTTCCAGTTGAGGCAAAAAGCGGCGCCCGGGAAAGCCTCCCGGGCGCCATCTCCACCTTTAACCTCGAAACGCCCTCAGTATTCGTAACTGAAGCTCAGACGAATCATGCGTGAGGGATAAGTAATACCGGAAACCCGTCCGATTTCGGGTTCAATAGCTCCACCATAGCCAGCGTTGGTTACTGCATGTTCATTAAACAGGTTAAGAATATCCACCGCCAGCCTGATCTGCCCAGCTCTTCCCAGCCTGAAGGCCCGATCCAATCTCAAATCAACTACTGTTTCATGGGGCAGATACCACGGCTTTTTCGGATCGATGGACACAATATAATTATCACCGGTATTGATGACCAGACCGTTAGGGTAACCCCATTGAGTCACCACAGGATAAGTTTCCAGCGGCCACAGCGGCCGACCGGAATTGTACCTTATTCTCCAGCCAAGATCAGTCTCAATCCCTGGAATCCGGTAAGAACCTGACAGCTTGAACTCGAATTTCTGAGTATGCGGCAGTGGACCTTCCATATTGTTAATTGTCTGGTTCAGCCCGGCCAGGAAGGTTGTGTCCATGACCATTGGTCCATCAAAATTAAAATCCTGCCGGACGGGTCTCATGGCGAAACCATCTGACCAGGAGAAAACAGCTGAAGCCATCAACTGCCAGCGGTTGGAATAACGCTTATTGACCATAAACTGCAGACCCTGATAAAGACGCTTGGCCTTCTTGCCATCGACGGTCGACATGTTCTGAACCATATAATCAGTATTGGTACCTATCCAGCCAATATCACCGCCATTAATCTCACCATCCCCATTGTAGTCCTTCCTCACAATGCTGTAGAGTGAGACCACCTGCCCATACCGGGTGGTATATTCCTTTCTTTCATATTCAAATGGCTCCTGAGTTTGGCGGTTTAAGGGCCAGTTAACAAAAATATTGGCCGTTCTTTTCCAGATGTAAGTAGCGCTAAAAGACAGATCCCTGACAATTTCTCTTTCTAAGTTAAGTGTTATTTGATCAGTATGCTGGTCTTTGGTCCCTTCTTTGACTTTTAACTGCCAGGAATAATCCTGCGTCGTATCCTGCATCCACTCGGGCCTGGCTTCTGGCGTTTCAAAATCCGAGTTACCTACATAACGAGCAGCATTAATCGTCTCAGCCGAAGAGATGAAATTATCTCCATCCAGGTCAACCAGATAAAAGGGAATAGTATAAAAAATATAGTGGATATCAGCCAAGGGCATATCAGGACCAAATCGTCTCAG
>Ga0208695_1002151_pt1 | contig 14823 bp, 9 predicted proteins | sample AD_UKC111_MetaG_FD_184449 | JGI IMG/M metagenome (GOLD analysis project Ga0208695, IMG submission 184449) | Active sludge microbial communities of municipal wastewater-treating anaerobic digesters from Hong Kong - AD_UKC111_MetaG (SPAdes)... | ecosystem: Engineered > Bioreactor > Anaerobic >... | reverse complement strand
CATAACTAATGCCTTAGGCTTCTGCTCTGACATTGATTTAATAGAACAATTTTGTAATGAAAATAATATTATCTTCATAGAAGATAACTGTGAGTCTCTAGGATCTGTATACAAAGGGCGAAAGCTTGGTAACTTTGGACTATCTTCTACATTTTCTTTTTTTGTAGGACACCATCTCTCAACTGTAGAGGGAGGTATGGTATGCACGGATGACGAAGAATTATATGAGAATTTAAAGATGTCTAGGTCACATGGCTGGACAAGAAATAATGCTCCGTGGTTTAAGGAAAAAATGAAAAAAGAAAATGATGTAGATGACTTCTATGATATTTACACTTTTTACAATCTTGCATACAACATTAGACCAACAGAAATAAATGGGTTTCTAGGCAATACTCAGATTCAATATTGGGATGAGATTGTTTCAAAAAGGGAAGAAAATTTCAAAATATTTAATGATGCCATTAACAAGAATGAGCATATATTTAGTTTGAATGTTGAACATATGGATATTGTTTCTAATTTCGGAATGCCTCTGGTATTTAAGAGTAAAGAACTATTTGAAGAATACAAAAAGAACTTTACTGATGCTAATGTTGAAATTAGACCAATTATAGCTGGAAATATTGCAAAACAACCTTTCTTAAAAGGACAAACATACCTACAAACAGATTTACATACAACGGAATACATAGCTGACAAAGGGTTCTACTTTGGAAATAATCCAGAAATGAATAAAGAGGATATTGACAGAATTATAAAGCTATTAAGTTAAACAAAGATTAAATGCTTGTAGGAGTTACAGGAGCCAATGGCGTCCTAGGAAAAATCATAACTGAGAAGCTATCTGCCCTAGGCTATGAATATGTCCCATTTTCTGGAGATATTAGAAATATCAATGATGTTGCAAATTGGGTTGATAATAATAATTTTGATTCAGTTATTCACCTTGCTGCAATAGTTCCACCTTCAGAAGTTAAAAATGATTTAATTAAGGCATTTGAAGTTAACTGCATCGGAACAAAGAACTTAGTAGATGCTTTGAATGCTAAATCACAGAAACCATGGCTTTTTTACGCAAGTACTTGTCATGTATATAAATCTAGTAATAAGCCGTTATCTGAAGATGACCCAATTGAACCAATTTCGGAGTATGGATTAACCAAATATGCAGGAGAAGTGTTAATAAGAAAGAATTATGATAATGCCTGTATAGGAAGAATCTTTAGCATATACCATAAGACACAAAAACCTCCGTTTCTGTATCCAACTATGTTACAAAGATTACAAAATGAGGATCTTACAAAAGAATTTGAGTTGTATGGAGCTGAAAGTATAAGAGATTTTTCAAATGCAGAAGATGTAGCTGATATAATCATAAAATTAATGGAAAGAAAAGTGGTCGGTACATATAATATAGCCTCTGGGAATGGAGTTAAAATTAGAGATTTTGTACAAAGTCTTACTGATATTCCATTAAAAATAAAAGATATGGGTGGACAGGATACACTTGTCGCTGATGTAAGCAAATTAAATAAATTACTAAACAATGAAAAAGAAGAACATAAGTAAGGAGGAATCTGAGGTTACAATAGTAATTCCTACATTTAATAGGTCAGATTATGTACAAAAGGCAATAGATTCTGCTTTGAATCAGACCTATCCGTGTCAGGTCATCGTCTGTGATCATGGGAGTTCCGATAATACTCCAGAAGTTATGAAAAGATATGGAAGTAAGATTCTGTATGTAAGAAAAGAGGAAGACTTAGGCCCACATTTTTGCTGGCTTGATGGGGTTCTTCATTCTAAAACAAAGTATGTTAAGTTATTGTACGATGATGATTGGATAGAGCCTACATTCATTGAAAAAACACTTGCCTTAATGCAAGATGATGTGAGTTGTGTAATAACTAATGCTAATATTTGTTTTGAAGAGGAAGGGAAAGTACAAAAGTCTGCATTTTTTAATAAAACTGGAATATTTAATAACTTTCTCATTAAACAGGAATTACTATTATTTGGAGGTGTAATATCTCCTTCTTGTGTACTCTTTAGAAGAGATGAATTAATTGATGGAATATATCAAGGGAAGTTGCCAATAAAAGGAGGAACTTATTACCATGGGGTAGGGCCGGATATGTTTGTAATGCTCATTGGTTTTTTGAGGTATCCTAAAATTGGTTTTGTAAATGAATATTTAGCAAATTTCAGAGCACACAATAAATCAATAACTATAAGTGCAGGAAAAGAAGAGGCATCAAAAAAACAAATGGCTGATGCATATATGAATGTTATACGATTCTATTCTTTTCTAAGAATATTCCCAATATTTAAGGTACTGTATTATTTAAGTCCTACTGGAATCCTAGGAATAATATTAAGGAAGAATTTTTCAAGATTAAAACGAATTAGAGATATATTTATTAGGTAATATTAGAAGCAGAAACAAATGAAGAACCAAATAAATTTTATAAAGTCAAAATGGGCATATATTTTGTTTGCATTTGTTTCTTTTTTTTACTTAACATTCCCTATGATAATTACCTTTGATAGTGCCCATTATATGGGTTATGTTGAGATTCTTGAAAGAAAATTACCATTCTCCACCTGGGACATTGTTAGAGGACCAGTTTTTCCCATCTTAATACACTTAAGCAATTTATTTTTAGGCAAAACCTCAAATGGCATTGTTCTATTCAGTTTTATCTTCTATATAATAATGCTTTTTGTTTCCATAAAAATAATTAAGGAGTTCTCCCATAATAATAAGAAAATACAAGCTATCTTAATGGTATTATTTTTGTTTTTGGTTATATTTAACATTATCGTCTTCGGATACTATCACACTCTTTTAACTGAATTTGTTGCAATGACAGTTAGCATAGTATCCTGTTATTTATCTTGGAAACTTCTGATAATGACCATAAAAGGAGACAGAAAGCATTACTTCCTTTTTATGCTCTATTTTGTTGTTATGGTCCCTTTTTCGTGGTTCCTCAAACAGCCATATGTTTCTATTACACTATTTCCTTTGGTAATCTCAACCATAATTAGTTTGTTTACTTCTAAACCAATAAAAAGAGTTATTCCACATTTTGCCATTCTCCTTTTATCGATAGTATCTTTATTCTTAGGCATTTTTGCATGGAATAAAATTTTAGAAAGTAAGGGGTTAGAAACAGATACATCAAGATCTTCTTTTAATATTCTTGGACAAAGTCTAATAAACCCATTGGAAAATTATGAAGTACTTAAAGATCCGGATAATGAATATTTGGATAATGCAAAATTCTTATCAATAGAGGAGAGAAATGTACTTAACGATAATAAAAATAAGTTTAACATTGTGGAGGTTTATGACACCAAAGGAACTCTTATTGATCAAATGCTTATCAAGGTAAAAGAAGATGGCTCTATTTCTAGTGAAAATGCCATAAAATTTATGCTGAAAGCTTTTTTTATACATCCATTAGAAACCTTAAACTCTTACTTTGTTAATTATTTGGGAATTATTAATGCTTATCACACTTGGACTCCAGATTCTGCCCACTATCAGATTGATAAAAATTTCAACCTACTAAATTGCCAAGAGAACTGTGCTATTGCTGTACAGATAGGCCAAGTTAAGACAAATATTTATTATATGCCCAATGAATTATTTTCTAAGGTAACAAACTATGAACAAATATTGCAAACTCCACCATTATTTAGGTTAAGTCTTAATAAGTTAATAAAATTCAGTATCATTTCCTTTAACTTCTCATTGTTAATACTCCCAGTAATTCTGCTATTTTGCATATTCGAGATTATTTTGGGAAAGATTGGGAAATCTCTAAAAAATAGGAAAATCCTATATTTGATAGTTATATTATTAGGATACAGTTTTTTGCACATATGTGCTCACGCTGCAATAAGCACAGTCATTGACCGATATGCATCACCTGCCTACATAACTACTATATTAGGTTATCTTGGCCTAATTAGCTTATTCTTGTATAATCAGAATCATGCAACCAAAAAGAGCAACTAATTCCCCTGAAAAGATACAACAATGTGATGTTATTATCCCAATTTTCAATGCTCCAGATTGGTTGAAGCTTTGTGTTTATTCACTATTTAATAATACTCCAAAAGATTATTTAGGAACTGTATTCTTACTAGATGACTGCTCAGACGATATAACCAAGAATTGTATCAACAATCTAGAAAAAAAATATCATAAATATGTAAAAGTTATTAATAACAAAAAAAATGTTGGATTTGTAAAAAATGTTAACAATGGATTAAAGCTTTCTTCGTCAAAATATGTCCTATTACTAAATACTGACTGCCTTTTAAGTACAAATACTATACCAAAATTGATTAGCCATATGGAAAAAGACCATAAAATAGGTCTCATTTCCCCCCTTTCTAATAATGCAGCAAATCTAACCTTGAATATGTTTGATGGATTTAATTATACACAAATGGACGCACTGCTGGAGAAAAGATTTAAAGGAAAAATTTTTGATGCCTGCACAATTGTAGGAAACTGCCTAATGATTTCAAGAGATTGCATAGAAAAAGTAGGTTTTCTAGATGAAGCATATGGATTAGGTTATGGTGAAGAAACTGATTATCAATTCAAAGCTATGGAAAAAGGATTTTCTGCAAAAGTAGCAATAGATACATATGTCTTTCATAAAGCAGAAGCATCTTTCGGGATATCCCCTGAAAAAAGTGCAAGAGTAGAAAAAAATAGGAATTTATTTTTTGAGAGGTGGGGAGAAAAATATGAAAAAGAGACAAGAAAATATTCACAAAATGACCCAATACAATTTATAAAGGATAATCTCAAAGATTCTGACTACGAAATCAATGTAGATTCATTGTTTTTTTTGCCACAAGTTACACAAAACGCTGGTGGATGCCATGTTGTTTTTGACATTGTAAATTACATGGCTATAAATGGAAAAAGTGCAAATGTTTTGTATGAGGAAATTTATGATTACCAAGAGATAATGCTATTTAATCCAATAAAATTCTCAAATGACATACAGCTAAAAACAAAACAGATTATTGCAACTATATGGTTTTCCACACTTAGAATAAGAACTCTGGCCCAAAGATTACATGTTCCAATTATTAACTTAGTCCAAGGTTATGAAAATTATTTTGAGAATGGTCATATTTACAATAGTGTTACACTTACCCATAAAGTTGCTGATTACGATATTGTAATTTCTGAATATCTGAAGTGTAAGCTTTTTGAAATGTTTGATACTGAGGCAAAGTTAATAAAAAATGGAATAAATTGTGATTTGATTTGCAAAAGAGGCTCTTCTCAAAAGGTTAATTCAATAACATTTGTTATGAGAAATAATCAAATGAAAGGAGATTACATCCTTGCCGATATTATCCATATGGTTGATAAGAAGCTTAAAGGATTGACTTTAAATGTAGTATATATGTCAAAGGATATGGAGATACCCTTTGTAAAAAATAATCGACTGCAAAAAATATTAGGACCAATTAGCCGAATGGAAATGATAAATCTTCTTCATAACACTGATATTTATGTTGATGCTTCTGTAAATGAGGGTTTCGGTCTAATTGGCTTGGAATCAATGGCAAGTGGGGCAGTGCCAATAATGTCAAATTCTTTTGGGGTTTTATCATATCTCCAAGATGGGAAAAATGGTTATATAGTAGATAGGGTTAACAATAGTGATGAATATGTAGAAAAGATAAAGTATTTAGTAGATAATCCTACCATTTTTAAAGAATTAAGATCAAAAGGATGGGACACTGCACTATCATTTGATTATGATCAGACTATTAAGCAATATATTGATTATTTAGATGACTATAGCAATAGACAACCAAAAATAAAAAAATACACAATGAGTGAATGGGAAATAATTAGTAAAAGAGATCCTATAAATGTTTATGAAGTACACAAAAAACCAAAGGGACTTCAAATAGTAAAATTTTTGAGCTATTTTATTCCAAATTCACTTAAAGATTCTATGAAAAAGATTATTACATGGGCATACAAAACATATGATCATCCTTAAAACACATATTAGTAAAGTTTATTTAATAATTCTTGTACATTCAGTTCTGAGTTTCCACAATATTTATCATCAATAAATAAAGTCTCCTTAATTTCTTGAAGAAGCCTATTACTTTTTACATCGTAAGCAAAACATTCAAAAATTCTTAGAACATAGTCCTTAGTTATATCCATTTTAAATACATCGTCACCTAATATATTAATTGTATCGTTCATAAATGATAATACTCCTTCAAATATATTGTCTAATTTTTCTGCATTCTTATAATCCTTTTCTGTTAATGGGAGGAACTCTGGTTTTATGGTATCACCTTCCATTCTAAATTTTACAAATTGACCAATTGGAGCTTTTAAAAATGATTCCAATATAAGAGAATATTTATACAAAATATTTAATTCTAACTTCTTACTGCTAGCACCATGATTAAAACAAGAATACACATCACACCCAAGAGATAGAGGCTTCTGATTCTTAGAAACACAAAAGTAGTAACCATTTATTTTCTTATTTAGTAGCTTGGATAGTTCATACTGACATGTCCCAGAATATCCTAAATCTACAATTGAAATCTTTTTATCATCTAAATTTGGAATAAGTGATTTTATATATTTTAGATATGAAAGCCTTTCATTCTGAGCAACATCTAAAATCTCTTCATAATATTTTTTTGCAAGTTTAATAACAGTTTTCTCATCTTTTGGTAAACTTACAATACCATCATCTTCTTCTGCAATTATTATTCCAAATCTGTAATAAAAAAGTTCAAGTAAAGTACCATAATTATATTGAGTAGATAATATTTTCTTAACATCAGAAAATTTGTGAATATTAGGAACAGATAAACTCCTTCTAGATGTTATAAAGTAAAAATCTTTTACACTTTGAAGCTTTTGGTCTGATAATTTGCTTCGAAAAATGTTAAAGTACTTTTGTAAATAGAATGCCTCCCTTGCAGAAAACAAAAGAATTTCATTTTCATCAATATTTTTAGTGAGCCACACAAAGAAATATAAAAATATAGGTCCTAGAATAGAATAACCATAACTGAATAAATCTTTAATGACACCTGTTCTTGTATAATTGTTTAAAGCAAATGGAGAATTGAACATAGATTTATTAGTAACCAATCCGAGCATTACAGAATCATTCACATTTAATGTGTTTTTTAAATTCAAATTATAATTTGAAGCTTCAAGAAGTCTCCCCCCTTTAGCAAGGTAACTACAAGCTCTTCCGGCTTTTACTAATCTATGAATATCAGATGATTCATTATCCCCTACATGGATTATTCTTTTTTTCTTATATTTTTTATAAATAAAATCATACATTGTTCCATCATCTTTTCTTAAACCAACAGCAGATGAAACGAAAAGATCAGAATAGCCGTAATATCCACACCTATTAAGTATTTTTTCCATTTGAGATTTTGTAAGGTAGGTATCACTAACTAATATTATCTCTTTTCCTTCTCGAATGAGTTTCTTGTACATGTCCAAAACATCATATCTAGGTATTATTAATTGTAGCTCTGTTTTAAATTCTAGGTCCTTTATTCTTTCACTTTCTTCTTTACCAATCTTAGCAACAGAAGCAAATTCATCATATATTTCATCAATTGAGCAATCTCCTGAGTATTTCTTCCTTTTTCTCACATTCTCTTCAGAAAGTTTCCTTTTTTTAAGAAAATTATCTATTTTTGTGGTATTTTCCTTATTTATCTTTTCTTGTACCAATGTAAAAACATCATCCGGACTATATACGAATCTAGTTACCAATGTATCGAATATATCAAAAGATACAATATCGAAATTTAATAACTCATTTATAACTGAGTCTTTTGTTCTTGAACTATACTCCTTCAAACCTTTATCCGCTTTATTCAACTTAAATACATTTCCACAATTATCAAAAGTACAAAAACTATAACCATTATGTTTAACAAATTCTGTGAGTCCTCTCTCTAAGGCATAAGCGAGCGTACCATCATTTTCTCCTCCTTCAACCTCAAAATCGCTCCAAGAAAGATTGAACAATTGTTTGATAGCATCGCTTTTTACCCAAAACATACTGCCAGCAGAAAAATCAAGACATTTATCAAGTACATTCATTCCCATTGGTTCATATAAATTTTTAGCAGGACCCATTGCCCCAAGCCAAGTATGAGCCCATAATGGAATATCCTTATATGTATCAGGGAAGACTTCGCCTACATTTTTCTCTTCCATTAGAGAAAAAGTAAACATTACATTTTCTTTTGATCCAAGTAAAGAATCCAACATATACTTTCTCCATTCTTTTTGTTCATAGCCAACTCTCAGTGATTTCTTGGAATGGATATGTAGAATATAATCATATTTTCTAAGCTTTTTTCCAAATAATGCGAACATTGGACCATAATCTCTTCCTCTATTTTTTGACTTTTTAACTTCTACAAAATTAACATTTGTCAATTTTTGAAATTTCCTTTTTACTCTTCTTGTGTTTCCATTTTCTCCAACCGATATGTATAAGTCAAAAATATAAGGAATATTTTTGAGATATTCAAAAAACTCTTCGGATAAATCTTCATAAAATAGATGAAGATGGACTGCAATACTTTTGTTTATAGTAAGCAAGGGGGCAATTGGTATAATTTTGTCATCTTCCAAAATTAAAGCTGAAGATGAATTGGTATATGTAAAAACTTTATTTTTTCCAAAAAGCATCCTCACTAAAAACTGGAACTTTTTTGATGTGTATGCAAGCCTAATTAAAGTTCTTTTATGCTTTTTAACTGGATAAATATTGTATAAACTCTTCACAAGTCTATACACCACCAATCTTGAAAACATCAAAAACCTCTTTTGTACAGATCCTTCAGGAAATAAAAACAAATAAATACCACTAACATAAGATCCAAGAGTCCGTCTTTTTAGTAATCGATTCACTTCCATCTCTAAACTATCTACATTTTGCTGAAGAGAAAAGACATTCAACTGCTCTCTTTCTACGACTTTCTTTAAATTATCTGCTTCTAAATTCTTACTAACTAAAAGTCTCTGAGAGACAGAAACTCCTTCCTCCTCTTCATTTATAAATTTACCTATATTGACTACTTGCTCTTTTTTATCTTGTTTAGAAGTATGCTCGGAAACATGAATTTTATTCAAAATATACTCTTGATTGCGTCTATATATTTCAAATATCTTAGGATTTGTCATTCTCCAATTTATATACTCTTGATTAAGCATAAGATCCCACGGCACAAAGTATCCAAATACCATAAAGTTCAAATATAATGGGTCTGCTACTAACTCTTTCTTAATATTACTTTTATTTAATGAATTAAAACTCATAAAGGAAAATGGCATATTATCACTAAGCAAATATACTGTTTTTCCAAGCATCATTGCATCAAAAGCGATATTTGACACCGAAGTTAAAACTCTTTTACACTGTGCAACCCAATATATTGCCTTGTTTGATCTATCAATACTCCAAGAAGGATTTCCTAAGCTTCTTTCCAACTGAGGATGACATCTAATTGATACATCTTCAGGTTTAAATAATTCATCAACTTTTTTAAAAGTCTTGTCCAATTTCTCATTTGAATATATTTCAAAGAAAAAATCATCCTTAAATGGGGGAGATATCCCTAATTCATACTGTGGAAGTTTGCTAAATTCATTAATTAGAGACCAATCTTCTGAGGATAAAAACATCTGAAGAAGTTCTTCTCTAGAAAATATTTTTAACTCATTTCTTTCTGCAAATGCAAGAAATTCTCTATAAAGATTTTCACAATACTTTTTACTAAATTTATTCTCAAATTGAAAATATGATAATGTTATTTTATAATTTCTTCTGTAGATTAAATTTCTTATTGGAGAAATTTCCTGTTGTATAATTTTTATATTTCTATCCTTTGATATTTTCTCTAGACTTGGATTCCAATACCATGTAAGTATTGCATCTACTTTTCTTCCATAATCTTTTTCTATCTTATCTAGTTTACTATTTATTATAGATATATATTTTTCATTTACATGAGACATAAAATATACCTGATCTTCGAAACTTACCTTTTTTCCATCATTGATGTCTAATGTCTCATCATTACTAATTGAATATTTTACAAATGTATTTTTTTCTTCATAAAGAATTCTTTTTTTCTCTTCATCTTCTATTATATCTTTATAGAATTCATCTAGCGGAAAGATATCTTGCTTAAAATAGTCTTCCTGTGCAATTATTGCCATGCCATTATTCACACAATAGTTAGTATACATTTGAAAAACCCAACTCAAATCTGGCTTGTCTTTAAAATAATCGAACAGATCAAAAACTATTGGAACCACCAATTTTTTCTTCATACTCATAACGACACATTATATCACAGGCTCAATATAAATCATTCTAAATTTGAATCCTAATATAGACACTTAAAGATTCCATTCTTTAAATATATTTGGTAAAGTAAAATAAGGTAATAAAAATCTTATTTTAAAATAGGTTACTTAAAAATATAAACAAAAACTTATCAAATATCGATGAAGCAATAGCTAATGTAGTCCAAGTCACTATTGATATGATTCGGAATCAAGCCTTAGTTAGTGATAAACCGTTCACAATGTCTTTCTCTTCATTACAGGATTTTCAAGCACAATGGTCTAAACATAAAAATATTGAAGTTAGAGATAAAACCTTACTTGACATAGTTAAGACTCCAAGATTAAGTACACAATTTTACTATTTATTTCCAGGATATTGTGATATTTGCAAGAAAGAAACAACTTTCATTCTTGAGCAAACTTGGTCAACAGGAACTGAAGGTTTAGGATGTTCAGAATGTCATTGTAATTCTAGATTAAGAAATATATATGACACAATAATGAAGAATTACAAGAAAGGCAATCAAGTATATATTAGTGAAATGGTCACACCATTTTACGAAAAGCTTAAGACAGAAATTCCTAATCTTACTGGAAGTGAATATTTATCTCCTAGTATTGATAGTGGTTCCATCGTAAATGGCATTCTAAATGAAGACAGTACCAATTTAAGCTTTAAAGATAATAGCTTTGACTTGTATATATCTAATGATGTTTTTGAACATGTGTTTGACTACAAAAAGGCTTTCTCAGAGGCAGCAAGAGTTCTAAAACCAAAAGGTAAAATGATATTTCATGTGCCATTTAATTTAGGCTTAACAAAAACTGTAATACGAGCTAAAAAAGGAAGAAAAGGAAAGATTATCAATATTTTAGAGCCAATATATCATGGTAATCCTTTGTCCGAAGAAGGCTCCTTATGTGTACAAGATTTTGGTTGGGATTTATTTGATATACTGAGAGAATGTGGATTTAAAAAATCCTATGCACTAAGCAAAAATAATATGTACCACGGATATTTAAATGTAACCTCCCTAGTCTTCATTGCAGAAAAGAAGGATATTTCTGTCACTGATTTTAATCTATTCAAACATATTTCGGGCAGTAATTATGATTTCAAAAAGAGAATAAGAAATAAACTAGTATTCAAGGAAAAAGGAAATACCAAACTCATTAACCAAAATAAAGACATCAAAATTATAAGATTCCTTAGTAAATTTATTCCTAAATCTATTAAGAATTTATTAAAAGATACAATCACATGGGCTTATAATTTATATAAACATCCCTAAAATATTCATATGAATAGCAAAATCTGTTCTTAACTTTTATTAATATGTCTGAAAAAATTTTCTTCTTGTTAAAGTCTATTCTAGTAACAGCTCCTCCTGTATAATTAGGATATCTAAATTATACTACATAATTCTATGACTCTCCTCATTACTGGTGGTTGCGGTTTCATAGGTTCTAACTTCATTCGATACTGGCTTTCTAAATATCCTAATGATCACATTATTAATTTAGATAAATTAACATATGCTGGTAATTTAGAAAATCTTAAAGACATTGAAAAAGACAAAAGATATACATTTGTACAAGGAGATATATGTGACAAAGAACTTGTAATGGACATCACTAAGGGAGTAGATATCATTGTACACTTTGCTGCAGAATCACATGTAGATAGAAGCATAGAAGGACCTGAAGTATTTGTTAAAACAAATGTAGAAGGTACACTAACACTACTAGAAGCTGCACTTCAAAATGGAGGTATTAGATTCCATCACATATCTACTGATGAAGTATTTGGAGAACTACCATTAGATAATCCTAATGCCAAATTCAATGAGAACAGTCCATATGCACCAAGAAGTGTATACTCTGCATCAAAAGCATCATCTGATCACCTTGTAAGAGCCTACTATCACACTCATAAACTACCAATAACAATATCTAATTGTTCAAACAACTACGGTCCATATCAATTCCCTGAAAAACTCATACCTCTTGCCATCACACGAGCCATTATGAATCAAGAAATACCAGTATATGGTGAAGGTACTCAAGTAAGAGACTGGATACATGTAGAAGACCACTGTAGAGGAATCGAACTCTGTATTACCAAAGGACAAATAGGGCATACATATCTCTTTGGAGGAAATGGGGAAAAACAAAACATATGGATTGTTAAAAAAATACTAGAATACCTTAACAAACCAGAAACCCTCATAGTACATGTAGGAGACAGGAAAGGACATGACCTTAGATATGCCATAGACTATTCAAAAACTACAAAAGAATTAGGATACAATCCAACCAAATCAATAGACGAATGGTTAAAAGACACAATACAATGGTATGTAGAACACGAACAATGGTGGAAACCTCTAAAACCTAAAGCAGACATACAAGCAGAAAAATACTTAGAGGAAAGAATATAGCTTACAATCACTTACCAAACTTAACTTCAAAAGGAATATGACCATTTCTTCTGGATTCTTAACCCATTGCTTTACTCTCAATACTCTTATAATATCTTTCATAGGATTACTTTCTACCATTGAAAGTATACCAAAATCTAATATTGTCATAAAGATATCAATATGAAGGCATTAATACTAGCAGGAGGCAGAGGAACTAGACTCAGACCCCTTACACACACAAAAAACAAACATGTACTCCCAATTGGCAACAGACCAATGATTGAAAGAATAATACTAGATGCCATAGATCTTAATATTAAAGACATAATCATAAACATAAACAAAGGAGACAAAGAACTACCTGAACTACTTGGAGATGGAACAAAATATGGAAAAAACATAAAAATATCATACATAGAACAGCCCGAACCAAATGGAATGATGTATCCAATTAAACTTGCTCAAGACCTAATAGGGGACGAAGAGTTTCTCTTCTCAGCAGGAGATAACATTTTAACAGGAGGTCTTAGAAAACACTATGAAGATTTTAAGAAAAAGAAATCAGATGCCCATGTACTAGTAGTCAAAAGACCTGACTATCAGAACTTTGGAGTTGCTGTGCTAGAAGGAGACAGAATTGTAAAAACAGTTGAAAAACCACAAAAATTTGTGAGTGACCTTGTCCTTACAGCAATATACTTCTTTACACCAGCAGTATTCAAAGCATTTGATCATGTAAAACCAATAGACCCTAAAGGAACAGGGAAACCAGAATATTACCCTCCAGTAGTAAATAATTGGCTCATAGACAACGGATACAAAATGACAGCATCAGAAGTAACTGGATGGTGGAAAGACACAGGAGCTCCAGAAGACCTAATACTTGCCAACAGACTCATACTTGAGAGAGAAGTTCTCAAAGTTGACGATGGAGACATAATTGACACGAAAATAGAAGGAAATGTTGAAGTCAAAAAAGGAGCACACATCAAAAATTGCTTACTCAGAGGGCCAATATCCATTGCAGAAAATGTAACAATCGAAAACTCATACATAGGACCATTCACATCAATAGGAGAAAACAGCATTGTAAAAAATGCAGAAATAGAGAACAGTATTCTCATGGGAAATTGCAATGTACACGACCTAGAAAGAAGACTAGACTCCTGCCTAATAGGGTGGAACGCTGAAGTAACAACTAAAAACAGTCATCCTAAAGCTGACAGTATGTATATAGGAGACGATTCAAAAGTACTCATTGCAAAATAAGTTATAATTACAAACATATGGAATTTCAAAAAAACATAGGCGAAATAGAAGGACTAATACTCATTACACCAAAAGTCTTCCCAGACCAAAGAGGTTTTTTCAAAGAAACATACAATGAAGAAGAATTTAAGCAAAATGGAATAAACATACATTGGGTACAAATAAACCAATCACAATCATCAAAAGGTGTACTAAGAGGCCTCCATTGGCAAAAACCTCCATACGGACAAGACAAATTAGTCAGAGTACTTAGAGGATCAGTATTAGATGTTGCAGTTGATATACGAAAAAACTCTCCAACTTTTGGTAAATACACCACTGTTCAATTAAGTGAAGACAATCACAAAATGTTTCTTCTTCCACAAGGTTTTGCCCATGGTTTCATTGCACTTGATGATATAGTCGATTTTGAATACATGGTAGGAGGAAATCAATACAACAAGGAAAGTGAAAGAGCTATCGTATGGAATGATCCTGACTTAAACATACAATGGAATGTAGATTCTCCAATTGTCTCAGAAAAAGATAATTCAGCTCCCAAATTTAAAGAAATAGACCCAGCTGACTTGTTTTAATTTACATTAAAATACAAATGGACAAGAAAAAGATATTAGTCTTTGGTTCAAATGGAATGCTTGGTAGCTATCTCTGCAAAATGTTAGACAGTAAGGACTACGGAGTAATCAAAAATGATAGAACATCAAG
>Ga0208695_1002150_pt1 | contig 14831 bp, 12 predicted proteins | sample AD_UKC111_MetaG_FD_184449 | JGI IMG/M metagenome (GOLD analysis project Ga0208695, IMG submission 184449) | Active sludge microbial communities of municipal wastewater-treating anaerobic digesters from Hong Kong - AD_UKC111_MetaG (SPAdes)... | ecosystem: Engineered > Bioreactor > Anaerobic >... | reverse complement strand
TTCGAAGTAGTCTTTGAAGCTGCCTCTGAAGATAATTTCCAGTGAGTTTTTGGAAATAAAGGTCGAATCATTAGGGTTTGTAACTGGAAATTTCTTAACTTAAACCCTCCAAAAACTATTATACGAGGTGAAGTAAAATGAAATCCCTTGTAAAAAACTTCCTGAAAGAGGAAGATGGATTAGGAACAGTTGAAATAGTAATTATTATAGCTGTTTTGGTAGGCTTGGCTATAATTTTTAGGGAAGTTATATTCAGCTTCCTTCAGCAGCTTTTGAAAAAAGTAGTGGAAGGCAGTGATGATGCAGTAAGTAAACCTACATCGGTACCGACTTATAACATTTCAGGATAAAATTTTTAATTCCAGACCTAATGCTGAGTTTTGCTGCAATTATGGGATGTTGCGGCAAAACTCGCTATTGGGGCCAGTTAGAAAGAATATTTACTAATGGAAATTAAAAATATTAAAGGGTGGATTTGAGGTTGTATTCATTTTTTAAATGGTATTTTAAAAAAAATAGAGGCAGCATGACTATTGAAGCTGCACTTATAGTACCGGTGATAATCATAAGTCTTATTTTGCTTGTTTATATATGTATTTTTATGTACCAGCAGGCTTATATAAAATCTCTGTCCAATACGGCTGCGGAGAGAGGAGCTGCTGTTTGGGCAAATCCCTCAAAAGACTTATATGTAGAGTTTGTTGACAGAGAAGGCCTTAGCAATACACCGCTTTATTGGAGGGTGGGAGAATTATTCTCAAGTAAGAATAAGCAAAATAAGTATGATAAAGTAAATAAATTCATCACAGGGAGTATTTCAAAGTATTCGGTTTTTGACAAAAATAAGGGTCCAATGACTTTGAAATATACCGACAGTAATATGAATGTCAAATGTGAACTTACCGATTATGTCATTTATAAAAAATTTAAAGTAAGTATAGAAGAGGAATATAATCTTCCAATTTCCAATGTGCTTAATTCATTTGGATTTAATGTGGAATTTAAAATATCTGCAAGCTCCGAGTCTGTGGTTAGTGACCCTGTTGAGTTTGTCAGGAATACCGATTTTGTCATTGACAGTGTAAGGGAGATTGATCAAAAAACAGGAGGAAAGCTTGAGGGTATGGTGGATAAGATTACAGATACATTTGACAAGCTTTCAGGTAAGTTAAAAAGCTTTTTGGAATAAGGTGGGGGCTTATGAACTTTATAAGGGAGACTCGCGGAGCAATATCAATATTTTTATGCATAGTGCTTGTGGCACTTGTGGCTTTATCGGGAGCTTTAGTGGACGGAGGCAGAATGAGGGTTGCCGAGAGTGAAACCAGGACAGCCGTTGATTCTGCTGCCATGTCACAGCTTACATATTATAATAATGTATTAAAGGAATTGTATGGTCTGTTTGCTATTGCAGACAATGATCCTGCTGCAATAAGGGAATCCATAGCTAAAGGCCTTGATGAGAGACTCCTTTATACAGGATTGTCAGAGGAAAAAGAAGGATTCTATAAATATTATTCTGAAGTGATGAACTTATTTAATAACGGTGAAAAAAGCAGACCTTTGAACTTTTTTGACTTTAGAGTTGAAGATGTTAATGTAAACCTATTGTACAACCTTTCTGAAACAGCCGTATTTAAACGGCAGATTCTTGAGTTTATGAAATACAGGGCACCTAAAGAGGTGGCTGACCAATTTCTTGATAAGTTTTCGGCTTTTAAGGATTTGGGAGAACAAACAAAGATATTGGAGAAGAAGCTGGATATCGATGAGAAATTGTCTGAAGCGGGAGAAGGCACTGAGACTTTATCGGATAAGGCTTTGGAGATAAACCTTCTTGCAAAGAACAACGGCATAATGCAGAAAATTAATGCACTTAGCGTTAGCATTTCAAATAGAATCAGACTCGAAAATCTTTTGGTTGAAAAAAGACAGCAGTTAAATGATTTGACTCCTCCGGTAAAAACATCGGATGAACCTGAGGCAGTAGAGGAATATGAGAAAAAACTCAAAGAGTATTTAGACGCAGTTAATGCAATAAAAGATGAGATAGATAAGATTGAAAATGAAGATATTCCAAAGCAGAATAAAAATTCGGCAGATATAAAAGAAGATTTATTAAAGCATATTCAAAAAGACCTTATTGATAACAAAGCATATGATGATGCTGAAAAAGCTATAAAAAAAATAAAGGACAAGTCTAAAGAAGCTTCTGATTTGGCCAACCAGCTTTCAGATAGTATTAAGGAAGACTCTAGCTCATTCGGTGAGTCAATTCGTACTGATCTCAAAAGTAAGAAACAGGCAATTGATACAAGTGTCCTTGATGAAAGACAAAAAGAAATTGATGAATGCAGAAATACATATAAAGAAATAAAAGAAATTGTAGCAAATATAAATCCCGAAACTGTAAAGTTCGATATAACAAGCAGTCTGCCGGCCGATTTGGAAGCAAGGGTCAAGAAAAAGCTGTCGGTTCAAAAGATAGAAGATTTGCTTAAAAATGTACCTAAAGTAAATTATTATGTTAAAAAAATAGATGAAACCGAAAGTAAGGACAGTGATCCCAGGTCTGCGTTAAAGGCAGTTAAAGATGATATTGAAAAGGAAGGAAATGCCCTTATAGAGGAAATTAAAAAGGGCGATGAAAATTCAAAAAACAGCTTTCCCAAAAACGGGCTTCCTTCCCAGGACGGAGTTAAGGACAGTTTAAAGGATATTTTAGATATCATAAATGCTGATAAGAGTAACATTGAGGAACAAATAAAATCAGCATCTCAGCAAAGCCAATTCAACCCTGACTATGAGGGTAAGTCGGACTTCGATATGGACTTTAAGGCTAAAAAAGCAAATAAATCAAAAGAAGCACTGGCCATTATAAAGAATTTGACAGATGTTATATCCTCCGGTCTTAGAAGCATGAGGGATGAGCTTTATGTTGGCGAATATGCTCTCGGTATGTTTAAGAATGCGGTTACAGAGAAGTTGGATTCTAAAGGGGACATTCAATATGACCTGACCGGTTATAAAATGTCAACCCGTAACGATACTTTTTTTGACAGGGCAGAAGTGGAGTATATCCTTCATGGAAGCAGCTCTCAAGCAGAAAACCTGGCATGGGTAAAAGGTCAAATATTATTGGTGAGGTGGGCTCTTAATACTGTTTCAATCTATACCGATCCTAAAAAGGTTTCGGTAGCTCTTGAATTTGCTACTGCAGTTGCAGGCTGGACAATATTCGGAGTACCTCTTGTTCAAACTCTTATACTATTAGCCTGGTCTTTTTCGGAATCCATGATAGATGTATACAAATTACTGCAGGGTGAAGAAATACCCATATTCAAGATGCATAGTGATTGGAATTTAAGCATCGAGTCGGGGGCAAAAAAAATGGCAGAAACGCTTACTAAGGAATTAACGGATGAAGTAAAAAAGAAGGTTATTGACCAAGTTAAGAATACTGTTAAGGAAAAGGCATTTGAAGCTATAGACTATACATCGGACAAGGTGGCAGAGGCCATAGATAAGGGGATAACAACTCAGGTCAAAGAAGTTGCCGATAATCTCACAAATTCAATAACGGAAATGATAGACCAAAAGGTTGAGGCGGTATTGGACTCTGCATTCAAGCCTTTTGAAAATGCTATCTTTTCAGAAATAGGGAAAGCTGAAGCTAAATTTGATGAATTAAGGGATTCCATAGAAGCTTTGAACAATGACATTTCAGAAAAATATGAGGATGCTGCGGATGGAATAATGGAACACATAAATAAATTCATATATGATACCGTAAAAAGCAGCTTTCCGGATATTGAAAAAGAGTTGAAAAACAATGGATATAGTGACTTAATAGAACAACTGAGAGAAGAAGAAAAGAAGTATTTTGAAGAATTAAGAAAAGTTGGAATAGATTTACTGGGCAGAAAGGAAAAGGAATTAAAGGCTAAGCTCGATGAAGTTGAAGAAGCTACTATCGGAAAGATAAAAAAATCCATAGAGGATGCGAAGGAAAAGTTAAGAAAAAAGGTATATGACGGCATAGACAAATTACTGACCGATAAATTAAAAGCTACCGGCGAAAAAATATCGGACAAAATAAACAGTTTGGTTTTCCAAAAGGTTGAAAGCATAAAGAATTTGGGTAAGGAAAAAATAAAAGAAAAAATGGGTTCCTTTATAGATAACCTAGGTGGAAAGTCAAAAGGTTCCAAGCTTAAAAATGAAAGCTCCAACGGGGGATATACAGCAAAGGTAAACTTAAAGGGCAGTATATTAAGGATGGGTTATACAGGATATTTAAGGCTGTTCCTGCTTATTATGAACCCGGATAAAAAAATAAAAAGAATTCAGGATCTTGTCCAGCTTAATATTGAGAAGGAAACAGGAAAAGAATTTAAGCTGTCGGATTGCAATACCTATTTGAGGGTTGAAGCTAAAATTTCCATGAAATATTTATTTTTAACATGGGCATTTATGCCTAGAACGTATAAGGAGCGGTATAGTTTCTCCCATGTTGTATATAAGGGATATTAAATAAGATATGATTATTGAATGTATCTTTTTGGTGAGGTTTTTATGAATAAAATATCAAGAAAAAAAGGCTCACTTACAATTGAAGCGGCATGTGCACTTCCTGTTTTAATATTTGCAGTTCTTACAATAGCTTACTTTATCAGGATTGCATACATTCATTCCATTATTCAGCATGCACTTGATGAGTCTGCTAAGGAGATTTCATCATACAGCTATCTCTATTCTGTAAGTAAGCTTCAGAAACTCAATGAAGATGCAAAGGAGCTTCTTGCTGAAGGTGAAGCAACGGCAGTATCGCGTATAGATACTATGGTAGAAACGGTAAACTCGGTAAATGATAAGATCTCAAAGCTCGGAGATATGTCAAATGATCCAAGCCAATTTAATTATGAAGAAATAGAAGGAATATATAAAGACGGAAAGGCTGATGTCGAGAAGTTAAAAGGAATATACAACGAAATCAAGGGGCATCCCAACGGATGGAAGGGTGGAATCAAGAAAGAGGTTGCAAGCCTTTCTGCTCTCGCAGCCCATGGGCTTTTAGAGAGCGGCAGTGATGAATTGTCTGAAATAATTGTAAGAATTATGATGAGAAAGCACATTGCAACCGATATATATGATGAAGATGCTGTTCTAAAAAAACTTAGAATAATAAATGGATATGACGGACTGGATTTCACGGGAACAACCCTTTTTAAGGATAAAAAGACAATAAAGCTTATGGTGAGCTATACGGTAAAGCCCATAACTCCTCTTCCCATAATCCCTGAACTGCGAATAGAACAGAGGTCAATTATTGTGGGATGGCTTGATGGTGATGGAAAACATTCCAAAAGATTCCAGAATAAAGAGGAGGAAGCTCAGGAAGAAGATAATTTGTGGGATTTGGATGCACTTAAAAGAGGTAATGAAATAATAAGAAGATTTGGTGGAAATGTGATAAATAGAACAGGAGGGGCAGTTGACATTTTCGATGTCGATACGAGAACTGCCACCAACATGCGAAGCATTGACGTAACACTATCCTCATATAGTGACATCAAAAAGCTGGAAAAGGAAATACAATCGGAAATAAATCTCATTAATGAATATAACGGTAAAGTCAGAGTAAACCATAACGGAGTAAAAACAGAGTTTGATATAAATACAAAACTGGTTAGAATAATAATTCCTAAAGGAACTAAAACTGCTGAAATAGCAAACTTGGAAGCTAAACTTAATTCAAGCAACTCAGGAGCCAAACTTACAATTGAGGAATATATTGAAAAAAGAGCAAATAAATCCTAGGAGGGCTTATGTATTACGTGTTGATGGTACTTGCAGGTGTAATTGCCGGTAATATTTTAAATATTTATATTAGCAGAAAGGTACTGTCCGGTGATATATTGGAAGATTATAAAAGTTGCTTTTTAAAGGACGCAAGCTATTATTTGATTCAATTTTTTATGGTAGCCATGTACATGCTTATCTATAAGAAAGCTGCAGACATTAATGAGCTTGTGAGGTTTTGTTTATATTCGGCATTTATGTTTGCCGTAGTCATTGAGGATTTTAATGAAAAGAAAATATCCAATAAGCTCATTGTTGCATTTGCGATTATTGGACTGATTACCGATATGTTTATGCATACAACCAATGCATTGATTGGAATTATTATAATGGTTTTATTGGTTGGCGGTGTATTCGGTATTATTTATAGAACTTCAAGGGGTGGAATAGGTGCCGGAGACGTGAAGCTTTTGGCATGCTCAGCACTCTTTTTGGGGCCGGGAGAACTATTTACCACAATAATTATTGCGGTTTTGTTTACTTTTCTTACAGGCATTGTATTAGTTGCTATGAGGCGTATGGAAAAAAAGTCTTTAGTACCCTTTAGTCCCTTCGTACTGGCAGGGTTTCTATTTTCAATATTATAAATAAAAGGTGGGTCCTGTATGAGCTATTTAAAGGATATGTTCAGATTTGAATTTGAGAGCGATTCTTCTTCAAGCTATTTAGTGATTAGAGATGTGGAGGAGAATAAACTGCAGAAACTTCAAATTGAAATGTTTGAACAAAATCCTAATGTGAATATTGTACCTCTATCCCTAAGAATTAAAAATAATGAATATATGATTTTCTATAACATAACATCAAAAATAACTTTAGGTAAATTGCTCAAGAGAAAAATTTTTAAGAAAGATGAATTTTTAGATCTTCTGATTTCTATTTCCAAAACAATATTAGACTGCAAAAACTATTATGCATATGATAAAAACTTTGCCATCGATGAAGAGATGATATATGTAAATCCTGCCAATTTGGAAGCAGCTATGATTTATATACCTATAAACTTTCAGGTAAGCTTTAAGGATGTATTTGTTCAATTTGTAAAGAGATTGATTGATGATCTTGTAAGAATAGATGAAAATGAGGACTTAGGGTTTCTTCACAGAATTAGAATTCAATTGAGAAAAGATATATTCAGTATGCAGGATTTTGTAAACTTATTAAACGCCTTTAGGTATAAAAAGGATACAGGGTCCGATTCAGATAAAGAAGTTTCACAAAAGAAGATTTACCCTCAAAACAATCAAAATATGATTAACCTGCAAAAAAACAGTATTGTCGGGGAAAGGGACAGTTCCGGTGATATCAAGCTTTCAAAGACTCAGACAAGTCAAAAGGCAGCCATAAACATACCACCTTCTCAAAGTACAAATAAGCTCAAAGATCAAAAGACAAACAATATATTTATTCCGGGAAATATTATAAACAGCAATCAGGAAAACAAAGACAAAATGTTGGTTTATCCCAAAAAGTCAATATATGCTGCTATTGTACTTCAGGTATTGGTATTATTAATTATTGTCATTTCACTAATTGGTATATTAAAAAGTCAGAAGCAGGATTTTAGCATTTTACTTGGGGTTGCAATAATATTAGGTGCCGTTGATTTCCTTATTATGAGAAATTTATTTGACAGTAAGAAAAAGATACCTTCCAATAAAAATGATAAGCAACAATATTACGTGAATAGAATGGAGAATCAAAGTGATTCAGATTTCAGAGAAAAGGCATTAAGGCCTAAAGAAAATTATTCGAATCATGTAGGGAATGAATACAATTTAAATAGAAAATTAGATAGACAAATATCTCCCGTAAAAGATGTGAGAACTGAATTACTTTGTGATAATGGTAAGGATGATACGGTTATTTTAAAAGATACGCTCAATTTACCGTATTTACTCAGTAAAAATGACGGGATAAACATGAAAATTGTCATAAATAAAAACAACTTTCTAATTGGAAGGCTTAAAGATGAAGTCGATTATGAAATCAAAAATTCAAGTGTAAGTAAAATTCACACTGAAATAATTAAAAGGGATGGAACTTACTTTATTAAGGATTTAAACTCCAGTAACGGCACATATGTTAATTCTGAAAGGTTAAAGAGCAATTTTGAGGTTGAAATAAAGAATCACGATATAATAAGGATTGCCAATATAGAGTTTGAATTCTATAATGTATAGAAATATATAGGGGTAGGCTATGTCGAAAGTATTTTTGTATTGTTCCTCATCGACGGACGCAGGTATTGCCAAAAAGATAAATCAGGACAATATCCTTGTGCGGACAGCACAAAACAGGCATTCTTCATATGGAATATTTGCAGTCGCAGATGGGATGGGAGGACTTTCCCATGGAGAAGTAGCGAGCAGAATAGCATGTGATTTTCTGAATTCATGGTGGGAAGAAGAGATTCCACACTTACTGAATAATGATAAAATTCATTTTGAAGATTTGGAGATTTCATTGGAAAAGCTATTTAATAAGATAAATGGCGAGATATTCAAATTCGCTTCACAAGCAGGTGAGAATGCCGGTACTACACTATCTGTTCTTTTTATATACAATTCTTATTATATTATCAAGCATATTGGTGACAGCAGGATTTACAGGATAGGCAAGGAGGTTGAGCAGCTCACTTATGACCATACATGGGTTTCGTTTCAGGTTAGCTCGGGTAATCTTACTTATGATGAAGCAAGAGTTCATCCTAAAAGAAATGTATTAACCCAGTGTTTGGGAGTGTTTAGTGAGTTGGATATATTTACAAAAAGAGGTGTTATAGAAAATGATGATGTATTTATCATTTGCAGCGACGGATTCTATGACAAATTGGATGATAATGATTTTCGCAAAGGAGCAATGCTAATAAGAGAGAATACTTTATATGGCGATGAGATTGCAAAGGATCTTATATCATTTGTAAAGGGAAAAGAAGAGAGGGATAATATCTCAATAATTCTGGTATATCCAAAATTGAAAGGCTTTGTTAAAACATTACTTGAAAGGATTATGTCCTTTGGAAAAAGGAGATGATGAGATTATGGCAGTAAGAATTGTTGTACTTTTTGTTGTGATTACCCTGGCTGTTTATAGTGATATAAGGTTGTTCAAAATAAAAAATCTCATAACATACCCTACAGTAATATTTGGAATAACTATAAACACATATTCATATGGATTTGAGGGCTTTAAAGATGCAATTATAGGAGTTTTCATACCGATAATTGGTCTTTTTATTTTTTATGCATTAAGGATGTTAGGTGCAGGTGATATCAAACTTTATTGTGCAATAGGTGCAATTATGGGATGCAAATTTGTTATTGCATGTCTTGCGTATTCCTTTCTGTTTGGAGGATTTTTATCATTAATAATTCTTTTGTTGAGAAAAAATGTAATTCAAAGATTTAAGCATCTATATAATTACATCAAAACTACAATTATGCTTATGAAGATCGATAGATATCAGGATTTAACCAATGACAAAAATGGACTTTTTAGGTTCTCATATGCAGTAATGGGAGGTGCTGTAATCTCAATGGCAGATATGTTTTTTGCCGGATTTATTTTTTGGGACAAATAACGTTATGGACATAAGGCACAATTGCTGGTAAACTTAAATTAATAAGTGCTTTATAAAAATATAGATATAATTATATGAAAAGGTGGGGTATTGTGGCTAGAAAAATATTGTTAACTGTAGTTTCGATGCTGTGTATCGTGATGTTGTTTACATCATGCAGCGATAAAACTAAAAATCAAGGTAATGTTAATGACGAGGACAGTAATATACCTTCCCATGTCGGTATGTATACTCAATATAAGTCATCAATATTGTTAAGAAATAACGGTACATTTATTACAATTCTTGAAGAGGGGAATTCTTCAAAAATGGAATTTACAGGCAATTATTCTCTAAACGATGAGGAAATTACATTTAATATTAAAAAAATGAACGGTGAAGAAATGACTAATACACTAATCGGAACATTAAAGGATGATGTTATAACTTATGAAGGAGGAAAGCCATTTTATAAAGATAGGGAATATGTGCTGACAAAGGATGATATGGCTGAAAAGCAAGAGCCTAGAGCTGTTGTTCCGGCCAGTGAAGGAACTCCTGCTCCGAATACAGAAAGTTCTCCTCAAAACGTTGAAAATAACAACCAAAACTAAAATAATTGTTGTATAATGTTTTTAGAAGGTGCAAATATAATAATTATTTATTGAAGTCCATATAAAGTTATTTATTATTTTGCATAAAAGAAGCTTTTTATGCCTGATATAAATAACTTATTTTTTAATTATTTGATGAGAATATCAAAAATTTTACAAATAGAAATTTACAATTATTATTTATTATGGTATTCTAGTGAAGGTCTATTTTTATATATAATGTTTATTAATACTAAACGACAGGAGTACTTGCTGTATAGTTAAATTTGATAGCCTTTGTGAGAAATTATGGTGAAAACTATAATTTCCTCCATATAAATTTATAATAAAATTTTAAAGGGAGTGGTTAAAAAAATGAGAAAAGCGTTGTCAATTTTTGTAGCACTGTTTATACTTATGAGCAGTGTTCTAAATGTCTTCGCAGCCGGTGATACTTTAGAATCCATTTTAGGCGGACAGACTCCGACAATTGAAGTTGTGAAGGCTAAACTTGACAGATTGGTTACATACACAACCCAGAAGTTTTCTGATGTGAAATCATCTCACTGGTATGTAAAAAGTTTGGCGAAATTGGTAGGCATGGAAGGCATAGATGGCTATAAAGATGGAACATTCAGACCTCAAACTGAAATTAAGGTTGCTGAATTCACAAAGTTGCTGCTCGCTGCTGCAGGATATAAGGAGGAAGTTGCAAAGGGGAAGTGGTATACAAATTATGTGGCAAGAGCTAAGGAACTAGGAGTAATTGAAGAAGGAGACAACTACAATTTTGAAAGCGGCATGAAAAGAAAAGATATGGCAAAAATGATATGCAAGCTGTTAAAAATTGAGCCTTCAACTTCAGGTACTTCTGTTTTTACAGATGCAAGGAACATTGATTCAAGATGGATAGATGCAGCCTTCAACGAGTATCTTATAATGGGATATGGAAAAGAAGGTGCAAGAACATTTAAGCCAATGCAGACTGCCACAAGGGCAGAGGTTACCGAAATGGTTATACGTGCATTGGAATACAGAGAGAATCCGGAAGAATATAAAAGGGCATATGGTGGCGGAGATGTTCAAAGTACTCCAAGTCCTTCTACATCCTATACTGAAGTAAAAGGATATAAGATCCCTAAAAATTCTACTGTCAGTGTTAAAACTGATTTTGAAGTAGCTGAAATTATGATTACAATTGACTTGAAAAAGGATTTGAATGTTCAAATTAAAGAAACCGAAGGTATATTAAATAGCAAGTTTTCCAGTAGTGATACAAAGCCTGTTATTGATTATGTAAAGCAGTATACCGATGCTTCGACTATTTTACCCAAAAAAGATTTTACAATAGGCCAACGGGTAATTTCAACAGGCGGACAAGCTGGAGTGGCCACAATAATGATATTTGCCAACTAGACTTTAAAAAATGAAAAACTAGTACATATTTGTTGTAATAGTTTATTGGTTTGTGTTACAATGTTAGTGTGGGGGATATATTTTTAGAAAGACGGTTTTATTCTATTGTTTTGTGTGATATTAAATACTTTATTAATCTTACATTTAGCAGAAGATAAATGTAAAAGATTATCGTATTTAATATGGATCAATATGATTTAAACGGTAGAATTATGTGAAAGTTACTTTCGGAAATGCCTTTTTAAAAAGAAGTAAAGGATTTTGTACATATCATATTGTTAAAAAAGTAAGGATTTTGTACATATTACATTTCTAAATTTTCCGAGATAATTTTATGTCTTCTAAAAACCAATGCAAAGTCAGTGGTGATTTGCCTTAATTTTGCTATGGTTTTTTGATAAATATTTTAAGATTTTATAGGAGGAATCAAGAATGAATTTTAGAAGTAAAGCAAAAAAGTTTGTTGTTTTTTGTTTGATTTTCATGCTGCTAGGTAACAGTTCATTTATTGCATTTTCTGATGATCAACCAAGCTTAAGGATTGTTATTGGCGAGGTTAGGGGGAATCCAGGGGATACTGTTGTAGTGCCTGTTAAATTTGAAAATTTAGTTGGTACTATAAATAACTGCGACTTTTCTATCGATTTTGATGATAGGGTATTGGATTATGTAAGTTGTGAAGGCTTGGAGACTACAAACGGAGGAATAATTCAATTAGCTATAGTAAATTTTTCAGCCAACTATGGGGTAAAGCCTATATCTGGTAATCCAACTGTAAATTTTCTTTACAATGATGCAACTCAAGGAGCCATGAATATTAGTACTTCTGGAACATTTGCCAATATTAAATTAAAAATTAAAGCTGATGCTGAAGAAGTTATTGCACCTGTTGAAGTAGTATTTATTGGTGCGTTTTCAGGGAAGGCATCTACAGGCACTTCTTCACTGCAGCGTATAAATATTGAAGAAATTGTAAAAGGTTATGTAGCTGTAGGTAATGCTACAGTAGAGCCTTCAGAAGAACCGACACCAACAGAAGAACCTACAAATACACCAACAAATACGCCGACAAATACACCGGAACCAACAAATACACCGACAAATACACCGGAACCAACAAACACACCAACAAACACACCAACAAATACACCAACAAACACACCAACAAATACACCGACAAATACACCGGAACCAACAAACACACCAACAAATACACCGACAAATACACCGGAACCAACAAACACACCAACAAATACACCGACAAATACACCGGAACCAACAAACACACCAACAAGTACAGCAACAAATACACCGGAACCAACAAATACACCAACAAGTACGCCAACAAATACACCGGAACCAACAAATACACCAACAAATACACCGACAAATACACCGACAAATACAGCAAAACCAACAAATACACCAACAAATACAGCAAAACCAACAAGTACACCGACAAATACACCGGAACCAACAAGTACGCCGACAAATACACCGGAACCAACAAGTACGCCGACAAATACACCGACAAATACAGCAAAACCAACAAATACACCAACAAATACAGCAAAACCAACAAGTACACCGACAAATACACCGGAACCAACAAATACACCAACAAATACACCAATTAGCACTCCAACAATAGAAGCGACATCAACACCGACACCATCAGACGAAGCGACATCAACACCGGTACCATCAGACGAGGCGTCAGCAACACCAACAAGTACAGGTTCAGCAACACCATCAGCTACTGTAACGCCAACAGCAACTCAAGGCTCAACAGGTTCAGGCGGTGGTGGAGGATATGTTGCAGCGACACCTACACCAACAGCAACACCGACAATAAGTGCGACTGTAACACCAACAGCAACACCTAAACCAACTGCAACAGCTATAGATATATCAACACCGACACCAAAGGCTACACCGACACCGATAGTTGTAGAGCCAACTCAGAAGTATCCTGCAGCGTCCGATATCAGCGGTCACTGGGCTGAGCAGTATATCATTAAGTTAATACAAAAGGGTATAGTTGAAGGATACAAGGATGGAACAATAAGACCAAATGGAGTATTAACCAGAGCTGAGGTAACAGTATTGTTTGTTAAAATGAAGGGTCTGGAGCTGGTTGATAATCCGGATGTTAAATTTAAGGATGATGCCGATATACCATCATGGGCTAAGCCTTATGTATATGCTGCATATAAGGCCGGAATAATTGAAGGCTATACCGATAAGACATTCAAAGCATCAAATGTTCTTACCAGGGCTGAGATGGCAACAATGCTTGTAAGATCTTTAGGATTTGAGCAATCTACAAATAAGCTTACATTTAACGATGCGGCAGATATTCCAAAATGGGCTGTTGGATTTATTGCTACAGCTTATGAAAAACAATTGATCAAAGGCTATAACGGTAATGTATTTGTACCGAACGGAAAGGTAACAAGAGCTGAGGCGTTTACTATGATAGCTAATAGTCTTGATTTAGAAGAATAATATAAATGAGATATAAAAGAAAGCATTTGGCATTAAATTGTCAGATGCTTTCTTTTATATTTGAGAATTATGGTGTGTGCAATATAAAAAAGGATTTTTAAGAAATATGTCGAATAAGTATGTCGAATAATGAAATATTCTAGTTTGCCTTAGAGAATGCATTTTAAAAAACATTGCTCAAGTATTTTTTACGGCATCCGGAGGAATTATGTTTTCAATAAATATACAAGGCGATAATGTATATTTAAGTGATATATCATATACACATCTTGATAGAATTGTATCTTGGTATAACAAGATCGATCTTTTCAAGTATGCAACAGGAAAAGATGTGCCGGTGAATATGGAAGATTTGGTTTCCATATATGAAGAATCGCTAAAATCGGATTGGGAATTTTTTGTTGGCATATATAAAAAAGAAACTGATCAAATGATAGGAGTTTTGAAAGGCAAATTGGAAACTGTTAATAAACGTAGAGTTTTTATCAGGTTGATTGTAATAGATAAGGATTATCAGGGAAAAGGTTTTGGAAGAGAAACTATAAATTTAATTTTATCGTACTTTAAAAAATATTTACATGTGTATGAGGCGTATTTGGCAGTTGTGGAAGAAAATAAAAAAGCAAGAATGTTTTGGGAAATACTGGGATTTACAATATATAAAAGAATGAACAATCATGTGACAATTTCCCAAGAGCAATGCGATGTAATAATTATGCAGAGAAAACTATAATATTTTTACTATATTCTCAAAACTAAATTAACTTTTCAGAAAATAGTAATGTTTGATTTGACAAACCATGCCAAGATGTATATAATATCAATGAAGTAAAAGTAAACTAAATAAATAGCTGAATCCTTCCTTGGGATAGGAAGGTACGGAGGAACCA
>Ga0208695_1002148_pt1 | contig 14844 bp, 14 predicted proteins | sample AD_UKC111_MetaG_FD_184449 | JGI IMG/M metagenome (GOLD analysis project Ga0208695, IMG submission 184449) | Active sludge microbial communities of municipal wastewater-treating anaerobic digesters from Hong Kong - AD_UKC111_MetaG (SPAdes)... | ecosystem: Engineered > Bioreactor > Anaerobic >... | reverse complement strand
AGTCGGAAAGTGCCTGAGAAGGTAAACGGTGAATAAGCGGCAATGGTAATAGAAGTTATGATTGATATAGTATTATTCCAATAAGCGGTAACTTGACTTTGTGCAAGATGATTTGCTGTTTTTCTTATATATTTACCTTCACACATTCGTATTGTACCACTTTTGGCGTATATTATTAATTTGCTCCTTTGATGTATCAACGTTTCGTTGTAAGTTGATTCGATGGCAGTAATACGTGTATTACTCCCATAACCAATGTTTGATTCAACTTGATAATGCTCTTGAAAATTATAATTATCACCATCATCAGCATTAAACAATAATTTAGCAACATTATTAGAATTATTATTAGAAGATGATGCAACAATTTCAAGCAAATACTCTATATCTTCATCTCCATTTAACCCGGTAAAAATGATGGAAGTAGAACCAGCGGGAGCAATAATTTCTTCCACTAGTTCATAACCCAATAACATCGGAGTTACATTATGTTTATCATTCCAATCATCTCCATCTACTTGATTATCTGGAGTAGAAATGGTTTTATGTCTTATCTCCATTATCTCACACCTGCGGTTGAGTTGCACCCATTAACATACCATCTGTATTCCATTGAATTTCAAAAGGACCATTTTTGGACATTAAATTTTCTTCAAGATCCATATAACCAAGTAACAGTTTATCAGCATTGGCTTCTGGTGCTGATTTATATATAACCAACCATCGAGCCACCAATGAAGATGGATCCCATGAAGGATTGTCTGCTGTTAAAATCACATTTAAACCATTACTTGAAATTATTTTATTTGCTAAAACTTGTCCTCCAGAAGTGTAGCCAGTCCCTGAAATTTCATACGCACTAACATCTGCCCAGCTTTCATGTAATGCTTGATTGGGAGTATAGGTGTCACCCAAAAGAGCGACACTTATTTCATCATTTTTGAAATTGATTCCTTTACTCCCATCTACACCACCAAAAGCATTTAGAAAGGCTTTAGTGAACCAATAAGTGTTTGCAGCCATTATTTTTCACCAACCTTCTTTAATATCTCCTGCAATATTGCATTGTTATCTTCTGCTTGTTTTTTAATCTTCTCAATTTCTTTTTTGTGTGTCTTATTTTGTTTTTTAATTTCTTCTGTCAATTTTGTGTTTTCTTCTATTAATGTCTTATTGTCTTCTACCATGTTTGCGTACATTTCAGCACGCCGAGATTTCTCGACGTGCTCCTTTGTATCTATTTCCAGTTCTTCCATAGTAATCACCTAACTAAATCGTGGTATTACTCCCACTTTTCTTATTGATGGAGAAATGTCTTTACCATCATTTCTACTTAGATTGAATCTCATTCTCACATATGGCTGATAAAATGGCATATCTGTTGTAGTTAATCCTTGTATAGAATCTATATAGAAACTACCGGCATTTATTGCATTATTATTCAATTTCAAACCAAATGCACGAACAGAACTTAATGAACGTGGCTCATCAAGATCGATTGTTATTCTAGTCCAACCATTTGCAGTCATTGCAGGTAATTCATGCTCTTCTAAAATAGTAGTGCATGTAGTGTTTCCCCCAATAAGTAGAGAGTAATCTCCTTGTTCTAGATTTATTGTGGAGTAGAACCAAATTCTAATTTGTTTGAATATTGATAAATTCAACCCGGGAGTTTTTGGTATGTGCATCATTAAACCTGTACCAGGATCTGCATTTATAACCATTTTAGAACTGTATGTTGAATCCATTTTAATTGAACTATCTTTAGAAACATGTATCAAGCCTGGATCTGTTTTATCTGGAGTCCAAGCGATATCACATGGCTCTAAAATGGTTAAACCCATTTTAATTGCTTTAATTGAATCAACATATAGGTTGAATGCTCCTTTATCTACTATTTGCTTTATACCGAATGATTTCACTTCACCTAAAAGTGCTGGGTTATTCAATTTAAATTTGAATGGAGTCCAAGTTGTTGCGGATAAAGCTGGAACATCATATTCCTCAAGAACAACGCTTCCTTCGGTATCACTACAAATTCTAAATTTCATATCCCCGTCATTCAAAGCAATTGATGAATAGAAGTATACTTCAATCCAGTCATAATTTATTAAACTGCATGCTTTTGAAACATATGCTAATAGACCAGTAGTTGCGTCGGCTGTCATAGCCATTTTTGCAGAAGCAGTACCTTGAGTCTTAATGGAAGTATCTGCTGTACAAGTAACTTCAGCACCTTGAGCACTAGTCCAAGCAGTTTCACAAGTTTCTACTATCTCTTCATCTGTTAGGATATCCACATTTAAGTCGCACCAATAGTTGTATTCGTCAATATCAATTGATTCACCATATAATGTTGGTTTGTGTGGCACTTCATCTATTGAGAGTCCAGATTTAATTGATCTCCAAGCTACACCATCCATTGAACTTTCGAGATCAATACTTACCTCACCAGCATTTTCTTGAATCCACATTCGCAACCAATCCCAATTGCTAAACTTATCAATAATGACGGATTCGGTTGGATTGGCTGTTTGTGCGTATCCTAAAGCGAATTGCACAATTCTTGGACCATCAAATGCTTTTGTTACCAATTGACCACTTGTGGGTGGTGATCCCCCAGTAAGACCTAGAGTGAATTTAACTGCATATTGTTTTGCATAATCAAAGTAAACTTCTGGAGTTTTAGATCTATCATTGGTGTAGAATGTTAATCTCCATACGAAACTTTGGCCACTTTGATTAGAAAATGTGTATGTTAATCCAGTCATTTGATAGAAAGTGGTTCCACCATCATTTGAAACTTCTAATTTATAATAGGTTCCATCAGGGATATTGATGTTTAGATCAACCATTACTGTAGCTATGCCTGCACCTGTAGCAAGTGATGAAGAAGTTACATTTCCATTACTTACAAATCCAGGAACATTTTGGATTATATCAAAACCAATTCCTCTACCTGGTCGTGTTGCTAAAGCTATACCATTTCCAGTATAACCACTTGGTGACATGTTTGGATACCATCCTATAAATTCACCATAAGTGTTATTTACGCTATAGTAGTTAGGATCATATGAATACCAAGTATCAATCCACAATTTAGCTGGTGAAGAAGATGAAACTGGATCAACTTTTAAAACCCAATAATAATCTCCAGGAGTAAGCCAAACTGTTCCTGAGAATTTAAATTGATTTGGCACCCAATTTTGTGTAGACCATTGATTTACTGGTAAATAATCAGATTCCTGCACAATAGTATTACCCCTCATCAAGTAAAGGCGACCACCAGAAATCGTACCTAAATGCCAGAATGGTTGTACATTAATTTGTGCTATGTACCCTCCTGTTGACACCCTGAAAAATCCGGCTGGATATCTAGACATTTGAGACCGATTTTTGTATACAAAACATTTCCTTGAAGAAACTGCTCGGCTTGAATTTCCATGTCCAGCCATGAATGTGTTTTCTTGGTAAAGTGTAGTTGCAAGTCGGATTGTTCCATTTGTATGGTCAGAATGGTCTATGTTAGAAACTGTGAAATTTGAATCATCTTTAAAAGACCAAGTTCGTCGTACAATTTCATTAGAACTTAAAATACAAGTTCCTAATTCTCCATCATAAACCATATTTGTAGAAGCACCCGGATCCATTATCCCTTCACCAGAGAGATTGTATTTAATTCTTTCTGGTGAGTTTTTATCCATTACATATACCATTTCCCGTTCTAATTCACGAACTTTTTGTAATAAATTTAATGGTCTGGTTCTATCTAACTCTCTTTCTTGATCCACCTCCATATTGACAGCTAAAGGTGAATTTTTGAAAACTGTCACATAAGCGATTTTAAGCATACCATATGGAGCTTCGGGTTCTATTGGATGTGAACCAGCCACTCCAGAGATGACCTCTAATATACCATCTCTTCGCATTACAACCAAATCAATCCTATCACCATATGAACTAGCTGGTGGTATAGTTACATGAGTATCTAAATTATAGGTTTTGAAACCTTGAATTACTGCTAACCCAGAAATTACGTCGAAAGTAGATTGTGTGGCATATTCATGTTTAAACCATAAATCACCACCCATTGGGTTGTAATTGCTGTCATCTGGTGAAAAAAACATTCCTGAACAATATCCACCATTTGCATCATATTTAACCCGAACACCATCCACATTAGTTCGTTTAATTTTTAAATAATATTCACCTTGTGGTAAGTGGTGTATATCAAAAGGAATAGAATATTCTGTCTCTGGTTGATTTGCAGGTATAGTTAAGGTGTAACTACCTAAATTTTGATTATTCAAATCACGAATTTCCATACTCACATTTATAGACTGAGTAGTGCTAGTATTCCTGAATCTAAGCCTTATTTTTTGAATAGAAGATTTATTCACATTTATTATTTGTTTAACATGAAGATCCTGGAGATCCTGCCAACTTGAACCCACTGCATTCTGTTGATCAATAACATCATCAACAGGATAAAGTGAAAACGCGTTTGGATTTTCATCCAGAATATATGCTACTCCTTCATTATCAATACCGAATTGCACAAAAGCCGCACCGACATTTGACTCTATCAATGTTATATCTTCAACATTTGCGGGTCTTAATGGGTCTAGATCCCCTTCTTCATTCTTTATAAAATACTCTCCCATAAGAGCAACTCCTATAACATTATTGAATATATTGTAAATTTCACTTGTTTACTACTGTCTTTTTCAGTGTCATCTACTTGACATATACACCAGAAGACACCTTCTCCAAGAGTATCTCGGTCTACTATACCAATTTCTTTTATGATGGTAGAATTTGTGATATTAGTTGTAGGAAGAACCCCTTCACTTTTTATCATGAACTCCACTTCATCTTGAATGCTAACCAAATCTACTCGTGAATAATTACCATCTTCAATACTACATTCCGCATTCAAACCTGTAGATTCTGCTACTGGTGCTTCGGAACCTTTTCCAAATGCCATTTTAGTAAAAGCATTTCCACCTAAACCAAAAGCAACATTTAAAAGGTTTCTTTTACCTTCATTTGTTATTACGCCGACTAACGCCATGTAATTCCTCCTCATTTTCTAATAACATTACTTTATCTGATTCTACATTGCCATCTTCATCCATCACTTCTACACGAACTGCAAAAGGAATCGCCAATTTAAAAGGTACATTCATAATGTCCTCACTCCATCATAACCCATATTAACATTTCCTGTATCAAGTTGTTCTATTTCCCACCAAACACTATTTGTGCAGTATAAATGAAGTCCAGTTAATGCAGATTTTGGTTGGTAAATTCTTTTTGAGAATATTGACCCTGCAGAACTTGTTTTGTAAAGGTCAAATGCACCATTAGACATGACTGTATGGATAACCCATTCTTTATCTTCCGCAGGTCGCATTTGTAGCCTTGTACCTTGTGCTTTTTGTTCTATGTTTTGTACTAGTGTGTCACCTTTTCCATCTTCTCGACTTACATATCCATCTCCTGCCATCAATACATTGCTGACGGATTCATCATTGTATAACCTATAATAAATTTGATTACTACAATGGAATATTTCATTTTTTCTATGTATACCTTTCAATGCGTTTTCTATTTCTATAGATAAACTTGCTGTTTCATTATAGAAAAATAATTTACTCTTTCCTCCTGTATCTAAATTTCTCAATAACCAATTAATGTCTGAATCAGGTTTAAAATTTAAGTAATTTCCAGGAGTTTTACTACTCATCAGTGTTACTCTTTCTCTAAATGCCATTTTTTACACCTTACTTGCTTTTATCCATCCATACCAAGTTACAGTTCCAGATCCGGTTCCATCACCAACAAAACCAATATTAGTTATGGGTCCTACTGCTTGATCAATTGTACCACCTAAAATGTGTGTGATATAGTGGTGCCCGTCATCATGCATTTTTTCTCCTACAAAGGAGTGTCCATAACCATTGTGATCTCGATCAGGGTGTTTATAAAATGTTACATAACCAGATGTTGGTTGGTCATATGGAGTTGTATATCCTGTCCCCAATGCCATTGCGTCAGGAAATGCTTTTTGAGATACATCAAGAGTGTTTGGAGTTCCCCAAAATCCTCCTTCATTTATAGCATAAGCATTTCTTACTCCATTTACTTCTAAAAATACAAAACATTGCTCCCCAGAAAGTGGTTTTATGTTTAAAGCCCACTCAAATTTGTAAGCTTCATCTTTATCGAAGTCTATATTTGGGATTACAACATTATTAACTGGTGAATCCGCACTTATTTCTTTATAAAATATTAATTTTTCTTCTTCTGTTACTATCATTTTTATCCTCCTAAACATTTCATTTGATCTGATGTTAATGGTGTTCCTAGTGCGGATGTGGCTTGTCCAGAAGCTTCGGTATCCCAATAGGAATGAATTGCCGTAGGAATATCCTCAATGGCTCCAACCATTCCACCAGCGTTGCTGTCCCCATTGACAACTCCACAAGAATAGCAGTTTGTAATTACTGAAAGTGAATGTGTTAAATTTCCAACTAATCCTGCTATATATTGATTTCCTTCTACATCCATTTGAGAATAACAATTTATTGGTTGAATTCCTCTAGCATACCCAAATAGTCCGCCTATATAATTTCCTGTAGCTATGATTGATCCTCTTGAAAAAGATAATATTATTGGGAAAGAAGATGTTAACGTAGAATATCCAATTAAACCCGCAACATAATTTGTTCCCACAAGGGTTCCAACATATGAACACGTGTCTATATTTCCTGCAATCCCATTATTTCCATCCCCTGCCTTTCCAATCAATCCGCCTACATATTGATATCCTTGTAAATCTAAACTTACGTGACATTCATCTAATGATATTATTAAAAATCCTGGAGGTCCACTTAGTCTCACGCTCCCAATTAATCCTCCAACATAATTACTTGTAGCTTCTGAAACTATTCCCAATTCATCTGTAAGTGTTATATCTGTAATTGACCCACTCATTCTTCCCGCAATTCCACCAATATAATCTCCAGTTCCTGTTACTGAACCAATCACGGTACATGAAGTAATTATTGTTCCAGCGTTATAAACTCCACCATCACCAACTAAACCTCCCACATAACTGTTTCCAGAAATTTCTCCATTAACATCAATAGTATTTATTGATATTCTAACTCCGGTAAAGGCACTATATCCTAATACTCCCCCTATACAAGTATTTCCATTCACTTTTACTTCTATATCTCCAGTTAATACATTTAGACAGTGTGTTCCTGATGATCCATAGAGAACTGCTTGTCCGATCATTCCTCCAATATAATCGCTAGTTGCACTTCCATTTACTGTTACCAAGGCTGTAGAATTTGTATTTTCCACTCTTCCACATGTTTGCCCAGCTAATCCACCAGCTTGATTTCCGCTACAATTTATTGTTCCCGCAATGGAGCTGTTTGTTATATAAGAACTTCCAGCATAATATCCGAAGAAACCCAATATTCCACCTACATTATTTACTCCATTTATTGTTCCTGTATTGGAGCAGTAATTAAGATAACCATTAACCCCATAGAAGTTACTCCCACCTAGAATTCCACCAACATTACTATTTCCTGTTATTGTTGCGGAAGAACTACAGTATGACATAGCTAATAACCAAGCTCCACCTGCTCCACCACGATTGCTATATCCTAGGACTCCCCCAACATAATTATAACCATTTATAGAACCACTTACTACACAATATTGGAAAGTTCCCCCTCCTGATCCAGAAAGAGCAGCAGTGTTACTTTGTCCTGTGATATTGACACTTGCCATTGTGATGTTCTTAATTGTGCCTGTACATGCTGTAAACAATCCCACCCCATCAGTTGTGGGCCTGTTAATATAAAGCCCACTAATTGTATAACCGTCACCATCAAAACTTCCAGACAATGATGAACGTGGCACCCAACCAGCTCCACTCTCATAGCCTGGGTCAGCAGTTGGAGAAGCATCAATATTTGCTCCTAGTTTAAAATATTTGCTCGTTTCATAGCCAGTGGTTCCAATCAATTCCAAGTCAGCAAAAGAACTCAAAATATAGGGGTCGCCACTTGTTCCACTTCCTGATACCATTTAATCTCCCTCCCATCTTAGTTTAGGGTAACCACTACCAGTTCTATCAAATCTCCACGTTTCCACGAAATCCCAACCTTCATAATTCTCATACGCAGCCATACACGGATCTATCCATCCTGTTGTGGGAATTACTTGCGTCATAGCTGGGATAATCTCTTCTCCATCCTCAGTTATGCCTTCCACATCAATCCGACCACCACCAGCATTCAATATTTCATTTATCCAAACCATTTCACCGTCTTCACTCATCACTTCAAGTGGAACAGAAGGAACTTCACTTGGAAAGATAATAGCTCCACCTGAAGATAAATAATCAACTATAAATTCTATATTCCTTTCTGCATAAACCATCATTTGGAAAGTGGGAGCAAAAGAAAGGGAATCTGTTGCAACTACTTGCATTCGCGGAATGAAAACTTCCGCGTCAATGAAATAATATGGGTGATCTACTTCTAAATCCATTTCAAAACTGACTTCAGATTCTACTTCATATTGAGGAGGTAAAACTCTTGTACCAAACATCTTACACTGGTCAGCAATGATTTGAAGTTCATCTTGTGTAAGAAGCTTGAAATTTTTAGGTATATCATAATATGGAATATTTAAATAGAATGTTCCAGGAAGATATATGCCTCCACCCCATAAATGACCGCAATTCCATTTATTCACATTCCATTTAAGTAAATACTCTGTAATATTCACAATATTGGGTATGCACCCTAAATACTGGTGAATTTCACTTTTCATCAATCCATACTTAGTATAAACACCTTGATTTTTCAATTCATAAAATCCATCTACAAGAGTTCCTTCTTTAAGGAAAGTAGCAGTGATAGTTTTAGAATCGGCGTTGATGGAATTAACCAAACCTGCAATAGTTGCACTTGAAAATTTCTCGATTATTTCAACATCATTATTGTATAGACACACTACATGTATTACTTTCGTATCATTTGTAGTGTAACAACCTAAAGTGATTGTAGCAACTTCTAAACCTTTAATCTCCACTTCAAGTAAATCATTTATTATTTCACTTTCATTAACCTCATCTCTTATTGTATATTGTGAAAGCATTCTTTTTTCAAACCAATAATCTTGTTCAATATTATAAGGATAATATGGCGGATATGTTTCACCTAACCGACTCTCATCAACACTTTCTTTATAAATCCGTCGAAACATTCCCATTTTATATGCTTCATCATCTAATGCACTATTTGGCAAGTACTTTGAATCTGTTGCGGTTGCAGATTGTGGGAAACCTTTTACCGCGGGAGTTTTATGCTTCAAATATGTATCTTCCCATTTATAATAATAGAAATAATAAACTTTCACATAAAATGTATCTGATGTAAAAGGCCCCTCTAAAGTTTCAGAAGCCAAGATGACCTTATCATACTTTCTATAATTGAATGTTCCAATTAATTCATCATTTGAATTATAGAATTCCACTTTTCTAATTGGTCTTTTCTCTGTTGCTCTTATGAGAACATTATAATGATATTGTAAAGTTGTTCCAGGTAATGGAGTAACCCATACTTGTATAGGCTGTTTCACCTTCTTACTCAGAGCCTCAATATATTTAATAATCTCAATAGAATCAATTTCATCATTAATCCCAATGAAATATGGGGCATTTCTAAGCCATTCTGGAATTCTATCACACAGCATTTATGTTCACCGTCACATTTGCTACTTTAATTACTTCATAACTTTCTATTATAATATTCCCTTTCTCATCTTTTTTATCGGTATAGCTGGATGTATCAATTTCTATGGAAGTTAATTCATATTTACTTAAGAGTGCGTCAAGTAATTCGTTCACCACTCTACTTATTACAAGTTTCTGACCTACACCATTTGCTAAAACCACAGTTCTGAAAGCTTCTTCCAAATCAATCTTTAATTGGTCTCTTACATTTGGTAATAAGTCAGTTTCCGAAGAAACTTCAATATCAAAAGTCATATCAAATTCTAAAGGTGTAGCTATTTGGTAGACTCGATATATCCCAAATCCAACTACTTGCTCTATTGCCAGTTGTGCGTCTTGAAGTTCTTCCGCATTATTAGTGTCTAAAAAGAAAGCTCCTGTTCCTTCACCAAATTCATGTTCAGATAAATTGTATCTCCAATAATCTATGCCGATATCATTGAGAGCTTTAACAAGAGCTCTTCGGTTTCCTTTTTCCATGCTGTATTTAGCACTTAACGCACCCCTTTTAATTGATGCTATGTCTTCTGCGTCCCTTCCACCCCATGATTCAATAGCGTTATTTACGGTAACATTTTCTACAAGATTATTTGTTATAACAGTTAAAGTGTTTGCTTTAACCATTGTGTCTAGTCCTGTTTTGACAGACCGTGCTAACACCTTTACAGTGTTTTGACCATGGTAAAGCCAAGCATCACTAACTGTTTGGTATTGTATAGGATTTATATCTGGATTCTCCACATATGTTCCTCTTGGAATTAGAATGTCCCCTTCTACATCTTTATCTCTAGTAAAAGTAAGAATTACTTGGGATTTTGAAGCTTGTGAAGCAACATAAAATGGTGATGCTAAATTTACTACATTTTGATAGCCAGTTGCTTTTATTAAATCACTTTCATTTGTAATCTCTTCAATATCTCTTTCAAATTCTGATATCTCCGCACCTAAACATGAATATTGGATGTCCAACCGTCCCCTTTCTTGAAATTCTATTGAGGACATGAAATTAGTGTAGTCACCTCTATCAATTAATGACTGCCTTATTTCATCTTCAGTTCTAACTGACAATTGACACACCTCCCGTAGTTGATTCCGAACCCACATAAATGGTTAATTGAAAATTGAGTTCTGTCCTTTTCTTATCTAACATATTGACCTCCCAACTGGTTATTATAGGATATGTTTGCATCACTTGATCAACATAGAATTCTAGTTCTTTAATTAATTCCGGGGTTTTCTTTTGGCCTATTAACCTGTATAGGTATGATCCATAATTAGATAGAGTATTACATCCTAAAGAACCAAATGGAGTCTTTAATTCACCAACTACGGTTTGCCAGAGTGTTTCTAAACCATTAGTGAATTCGATGTCTACACCTTTAGTAGCGGTGTATTCATCATAGTCATTATCCGACTTAGTTCTAAGATCCTTTTTAAGATATTTTACTACCATTTACATACAACTCCGGTGTATTTATATCAATTCTATCCTTCTTAATTCTAATTTCAGAATTGCCTACTCTCAATACTTTTTCTCCTGGCTCTAAATTTGTAATACCACTATCAATTTGAATTATTCTCCAATCCACTTCATTAGCTTGTTTTAAAGCGTGAACCTTCAATCCACTTGGGAAAGACACAATATTTCCACTTACCGTGCCTTCTGGATATCCACCTTCCCCCCAGTCAAAGGAATTGTAAGCCCATTTTTCTTCACCAGTTTCAATGATGTGAATATACCAACCATTGGAATTGATTTTCGCTTTATTGAGTTTGAGTAAATAAGCTTCCTGCAAGCCAAAGTTGATGTTATCTACACCTGCTATTTTCTGCAAGTCTTTTATCACATTTTGTGTGGATCTCATATTGTCTTCCCCTTTTTTGAACCTGATGTATTATAGAAATTGGAATTAATTCCAAATGCTTTCTTTCTGTATGGGAAATCTTCCCAACCATTTCCAATATTCACCAATACACTTCTATGCCTTTGTGACATGGATGTTGGATATTCTACTATCTTTGCGGGAATCCCTGCGGCTATGCACTTTTTATAAATGAAATCACTCATAGCCCAACAGTCTCCACAACCTTTCTTTTCCATGCATTCTGCTGTCTGACAAGCATGGCAGTAACTAAATTTACCAGCCGCTACACCTATCTCTTCGAGTGAAGCGGGATTGCCACCAGAACTTACATCTGGAGTTTTAGGCATATACAAACATTTAACTTGCATTTCATAAACCTCTGAAGGATCTAAAGTTAATGAAATTGTATCTACCCATAATATTTCAGGTACTCCTGTTTTTGGATTTGTTACTTCTATCCATCTACCAGGATATACTTCTCCAGTTAAAAGCATTGTGAAATTAATTTCTATATTACTATCCCTTGCACTTTTAGCTAAAAGTTTTCTTCCATAATTCTCAGCCTCATCACGATGCATTTTTGGTTGCGATTCCTTAATTACATTTATTGCACCATACATTGCATATAATTCTGGATTCCTAATAACGGCTGTTCCATTGTTATAAGAAATAATAGCTTCTGTTGATACTGGTATCCATGAACCCTCAAAAGAATTACCATCAGCAAGGTTTACATTGTAAGAGAAAGTTTCTTTTTTCATCATCCAAGGTTTAACCACAAAATCAGCTTTCGCTGGAACATCTGGGGTCATAATAATGCATTCACCCTCTTGATTCACAATAATGTGATAATCCCGGGGATTACATATTTGTTTCAATTCATCTTCATAACTCTTACTATCTGATACTTGAGTTTCCTCAGAAGTGTCGGATGAAGAAGAGTTAGATGAAGAAGTGTCTACACTTCCAGTTTCACTTAAAGATGATAATGCAGTGTCTACACTTCCAGTGTCTGATGATGTGTCACTACTACTGCTACTACTTTTACTAGCGGTGCATGCTGTTAAACGGGCTCTACTTGGAGATAGTTTTTCTCTACCACAAACAACGCAGAAATCCGCACCGCATTTACTACAAGTTATTTCACCGTCTTTTGTACCTTTTGGATTAAAAATTAATGTTCCTTCTCCACCACATGAAGGGAAAGGACATTTATTAACCCAACACTTTTTAGTGTCAACATATGGACCACATTTATAAGCACAACTTGGTTTTCCGGTAAAGCACACACAGTTACCACTTGATGAACTACTAAAACTACTAGAAGCCCAAACTGTAGTTCTATCTATTTTCTCACTCACCACTCCACGTAAGATTGGCTTCAAACCAGCTTGCGTGATTAGTGAAGATAAAACATCTTTGATATCACCACTATAATCTTCGCCAGAATATTTCTGTTTTAACATCCAACCACAATCAACCAATTTAACGTCAATCTGGTTTTCACTTTGAAGTGCCTCACTAGTTCTCCCATTAAAAACCTTTTTCGAGTCAAATACTCCAGCATAGATTAGAATATTGAGAGTATGTGGTGCCCACCAATGCCAATTATCAAGAGTGTAAGGTACGGTTAAATTCCATGTGCCCATTATTTCATCTTTGCTTTTTTCAAAGGAATTTTTAGCAATGAAATTTTTCCTTTCTTTTCCCACGTCGACAGTAAAATTATTTTCCAACACGTGAATTGTCACTCCTTAATGTAATGTTGTAAATTGCTCTTGAACTTCCTGCACTTATTCCATATTTTTGTGCGGTTACTACACATTCGAATGTTTCAAAAAGGCTGGAAGTAGCAACCACAGTTTTACCATCTATTTCCTTTAAAAGATTTTCTCTATCTAATAAAACGGATGTTTGGAATGTCACTTGTTTAAATGTGGGTATAGTTTTGATTTGAAAATTCCCATCCTCACTTGGCCAATCCTTGTATTGGGCTCTTACGGGTGTCACCTCTGATAAATCCTCACATCTCATTATCAAATTATCGAGTTTCACTTTCCCTTTCATTTATTTACACCATCCGCTACTTCTTTTAATGCTTTTCTTAATTCCATTGCGATATAGGCTGCATCTTCTTTTGTTCTGGCATTCACTTCAAGCTTTTCAATATATAAACCACCACTACCTTTTCCTGCAAGTTTCTCGCCTGTCTCTACTGCATTCTTTTGGAACTTTTCAGGATCAAGATCTGGCAATCTCAATTCCGAACCAGGACCAAGTTCTTTCATTCCTCCAAATCTGTGTAATGTAACGGGTGAATTTTCTGTAACACCAAGTTTATGTGCGGTTTGTGTATCCATACCACCACTACCACCACTAGGTAAAGTCCCACTACTTGTTGTAGTTGGTATATCAAATACACTTGGAGTCTTTTGTTCTAAAGTTTTACCACTACTACCTCCGGTATATTCATAATGATAACCTTTAGATGGATCGTTTGGATCATTAGGTACTTTATTGACCTCACCCACTCCTTTATTATTTAAAGGATTATTTATCATATTCCAAGCGTCACTTAATGCCTGACCAGTAGCTTCAATATAAGAAATCCATTCATCCATTTTAAGTACTAGTTTCTCAATATTATCAGCTGTGATTTGGGCTTTACTTGCTGTATCTTCAATCTGTGCGGCTAAAGTCTGAGTGTCACCTGCTGCGGTAGTTGCAGAATCGGAAGTACTTGAAGCACTCATACGAACACCGAAGATGGCTCCTGCTAATCTTACAAGAGCACTCAAAGCTCTCCACTCAGCATTTGCTAAAGTATTTCTTGCTTTTTGTAAGTTCTGTTCTGCAATATACAAGTTCTTTGTGGCATTAACATTTTCAGGCCCGACTATTTTACCTAATTCTACGTCTACTTCTTTTAATTTGGCTATATCATCATCTGTGAGTGTGCCATTGCCGCGATTTGCTTCATATTGTTTTTTAACTAAATCCGCATTAGCAGAAAGAACAGTATGGTATGCAGAAGCAATCATCTGCTCATTCTGTCGTGTATTCCATTTAGAAACTGATGCGGTTAAAGCATTCTCTGAACCTGCTGCGATACTTCCTTCTTCTCCTTTGCCAGCAAATATACCAGCTAGATAT
>Ga0208695_1002147_pt1 | contig 14849 bp, 13 predicted proteins | sample AD_UKC111_MetaG_FD_184449 | JGI IMG/M metagenome (GOLD analysis project Ga0208695, IMG submission 184449) | Active sludge microbial communities of municipal wastewater-treating anaerobic digesters from Hong Kong - AD_UKC111_MetaG (SPAdes)... | ecosystem: Engineered > Bioreactor > Anaerobic >... | reverse complement strand
ATCCGCTCAGCACCTGCACAGCCAACCCGCTTGGCCATCTCAGCGCTGCGCACCCGAAAGCACAACGCCAGGTTGACCTGGTCACGCAGTGGGCCCACCAGCTCTTTGGTAAATTCCTGAGCCGCAAACACCACGTGCAGCCCGAATTTGCGCCCGCGCCATGCCAGAGCACCAATGCGCTCCTTAATCTGCGGCACAGCAGCAGCTACCGCAGAGAATTCATCCAGCACAATCAGCACCCGCTGAAGTTTCTGCTCAGCGTGCTGATTGTACTCTTCAACGTTTTCCGGATAGCCAGGCACTGCCTGGAACAATGCTGCACGGCTATCGCACTCCCCCAGGCCGCGCTCAACCAGGTTAGCAACCTCAGCGGCATTCGTGGCAATGGGCGCCATCAGCGCTGAATTGCCCGCCAGCATCGGGAAGGTCGCCTGGTCGATGTCTGCAAGCAGCAGCTGCATTCCATCCCGCAACGCCTGATACACCAGACTGCGCAGGAACACGCTTTTCCCGCTGCCAGTCATCCCAGCTGTGAGCACGTGCCCAAGCCGAGGCCATGACAGTACAACATGTTGCCCATCCATGCGCACACCCAGCCCAACACGCCCAGCGCCAATTTCTGCCGGCAATTCCACCTGACGAGGTAACCGAGGCCGTGCCGAAAGCAGCACAGCATAGCGCAAGCCGGTTGTATTGGACACATACACCGGCAGACCGCCAAGCTCTGTGCTAATTTGATGGAGCAGGTCGGCGCTGGTGTAGCGCTCTAGATACTCAATCCGCCCAGTATCAAGCGCTGCAAAAAAGAGCGTCAGTCCCCGGGTGCGGGTGACGAAGAAGCCTGCAAACGCAGGTGTCAGCCGCCGCTTGCTGAGCACCTCCGGTAGGCGAGCGGCGACGGTTTGCGCCAGGCGCACTTCGCGTTTCGACACGCGCTCCTCATCGCTCATGGCCGTCCTCTTCCTCGATTGCCTCCCGATACACCGCGGGGGCAACGTCATTGACCCATTGGCGGGCTTCCCGTGCAGGAATCACCTGCACGGTCAAATCCGCTCTTCCAGTTTGCGAGCGTTCAGTCATGTGACGGGCCACAGATTGTGCCTGATGGGGTTTGGACGTTACAAGCGCCCGCACCGCTTGCACTTTCTGTTCATTCTCAGTGACCCGCAACTGCGCCATTGCACCAGGCGCTAATTGTGCCTGGTGCGGATCAACAACGGGGGTGACGCTGCGGTCAGGGTTGACCACCCTGCCGTCCAGCACAATCACCGGCGCAACACCGTTGACATCCCGCTGGACGACTCGTAGTCGTGCCCAGCTTGTCAATGCCAGGCTGAGCAACAAAACGAGCACTGTGCCTAGCGCAAAAGGTGCCAGAGCAATCAGTGTACGGGTTGAGCGCTCCCTGGCCAGAGCTTCATCCGCCAGGCCTGCTTGCGCTGCCTGGGCGGTCGAGATGGCCATTACGTACGCCTGGTCAGCAGTCGCCTGCCGGTCAATGGCCTGCTGCGTCCAACGCTGCTGCGTAGCGCTGGCTTCTGCGGTCGTGGTTGCTTGAGCCGCTTGAGCGGTTGCAGTCCAACCACCAATCACCCAAGCCTGCTGCGTGGCAGTTTGCGCAGATACTTCGGTCTGCATCTCTGCCCTGGCAGTCTGCGACGCTGCCAGAAATTGTGCCTGGGCGGTAGCCACCGCTGCCTGGTATTGCGCTGTGGCAGTTTGGTAGCTACGATACACGTCCGCAGTCTGCGCTGCCGCTTGCAATGTCCCCTCAGCGTGCAGGGAACGCAAGTTCAGTGCAACAGACGTTGATTCCGCAGCTTGATAAGCAGCAGTAAATTGTCGGGCCGCCTCTTGCGTATGAGCAGCCCGTTGAGTTTCAGTAACTAGCGCCCGTTGGGTATTCATCAGGCGCGTTGCTTCCTGCTGTTCAGCACAGCCTGACAGAAACAACAGGAACAACAATAGGAAAAGCAGCCGTTTCATCTCACCCAAGCCCCCACTCGTCATCATCCCCATCATGGTCGTCATGCTGTTCTACAGGGAGACGGGGCCAAGTCGGTTGTTGCAGGTATTGCGGAACGGGCGGCTGTTTCTGCCCGTTCCGCAGGTAGCGCAGCATTTCCAGCTGCACCAGCTGTTGCAACGGATCCGGCTGTTGCGGAACCGCAGGACGCGGAACCGCAGTCCGCTGAGTTTCAGTCCGTCGCCAGTAGGCGTTTGGACCGGGTGCCCAGCGACGCTTGTAAAGCGAGTAGGCAATTATTGTCAGGGCGGCCAGCCAGGTCAAAACGACCGCGAGCAGTGTCAGTGTCAGCAAAACCCCGCTGACTGCCTGCCCCCCAGCGGCAACCTGCGCTGCACGCGCCGATTCAATGGCAGCCTTTGCTGCGGCAATTTGCGCCGCGCTGCTCATGATTGTACTGACTGCAATCAGCACAATCACAGCAACAGCCACCAAACCAACGCTCAGCAACGTAAATTTGTTTTTCATTTTAATCTCTCGGGGTGCCCGCTTGCGTTAACACGCACACGTTCGCCGGTGCGCATGTGCTGAAACACAATGCCCTCTGGCCATGGTCGCTCATCGGATGGACGGCGTGGAGCAATATCCGTCCACCGAAACAGCCGACCATAAAAACAACCGGGGTCGTAGCCAACCCGAGTTGGGTCTACGACTACCTTCCAGTCGTAGCCCTTCGGAAGGGCTCTCTTCTCGATTTTCTCGACCTCGATTTCAAACATCTTTTTCTTCCGTTTTTTGGAGGGCTGATGCCGGTTACGCTGTCCGGCTTGGCGTGCCAGGGAAATTTGCCGCCAACGCTCCTGCTCCTATAAAAAATAAAAAAATATAACTCTTCCCCTCCCAGTACCACCCAGGAGGGAGGATGGCTTGCCATCCTTACGTTCACCGCCGTGGTCACGGTCTCGGATTTTACCGAGAATCATCCACTCATCGCCGTGGCAACGCCTGTCTTTCCAGGTGTCACACTTTACGCCTTGTTGGCGCCGTCTTGCTGCCCTTCGGCTTACCTCTCCCGCTGGACTATTGCCTCTGCGCTGCACGTGCTTGCGGGTGCGCAGCCCAATCAATGGGCGTGCCGCAGTCAAGACAGATGGCAGTTAACCTCGTACCACTGCCAGGTGCTCGTCTCTCCGAGCCGCCAACGTCTCCTCCGTTTGTCCGCCGTCTCTCCGAGCTGTCACCCACCTCTGTCCTGACACTTGATCCGACTGGCTACGTGTGTGTGTCAGGCTTCATCCCTGTACTGTTGGGGCAGCAACCCCCAGGGAAGGTGCGTTGATGAGTTGAGTATAACAGAAATCCATAACAGTTGTCAATAGTGTTATGGAATAAAGCAATAAAAAAAAGCGGCTTTTTTAGCCGCTTTCCTAACTAGCTAAGAACTCATCTTAGGTTTATATGGAGTTCCATCAGGATTAAAGAGAATACGCCCCATTTTCCCCCTTTGCCGGTAAATCTCCGCACAGTAAGCAACGTCAGCTTCATCAATCAAGATTCTGTTTGCTTGTCGTGAAACAATTCGAATAATACCAGCTCTAACCCATTTTGAGAGCGTAGGCTGTAGAATCCCGTATTTTCTTGCTGCTTCACTAATCCAAATTGGATTCCCTTTTAGGTGTGCGTGCTTCTGATACTCTGGCAAGTCTTCCTTGCCAAGAACTTTTTGTTCTACGGCCTCGTCTCGCACTTCGTCTTCGCTCACGATTGTCTCTCCTGCAATGATTCCTGCTCTGATTTTACCCGCTTCAATCAGACTATGCAACCGAGACAAATCCAGCCCGTACTTGCGTGCAGCTTCATCAACAGGAAGAAAATTTGGGAGTGCAGCCATATCTTTTACGCAAACTTGATATGCTATTCTGGCATCTCTGTATTGTTCGTTGATTTGTTTGCCAGTGGGGAAGATGAGGCCGTCAGGCTTGAAGAAAAAAGCTCCTCGTCGAGGACTCGAACCTCGAACCTAGCGGTTAACAGCCGCCCGCTCTGCCGATTGAGCTAACGAGGAAGGCAACGCTTATTATACTTCAAGCCGTGCAGCTGTCAAGTTTTTTGCGGCCCAAACACCGCCACAAAAGCCAAATTAAGCGCAACAATTTAAGAAAAGCGTAGGCTTTTCGCCAAAATCTCTTGCGCTTTGTTGCTGTTACTGCTATACTCAAGAGAAATGCTCACAAAGCAGGAGAAAATCATGCCTCAGTATTCCAATCTGTCTGGCGAAAACTCACAAGACGACTCATCCCACCCGCACCTCTACCTTGCACAATCCCCAACCCATTCCAAACAACCGCATATTCCCACCCAAGACGCGCCCTCGCGCCTGGTGCAATTCTTGCCCGCTCTGGCTGCTTTGCTGACGATGGGCTTCATCCCCGCAGCTGGCGAGCCGGTGGGTGGGTTGCCCTGGTGGGCCTGGCTGCTGATTGTCATCGGTGTCTTGCTGCTGCTCGTCTTGCTTTGGTGGCTGTTCAGCGGACGCGAACGCCCGTCCGCCGAGGCGCCAACCCACACCACTCATGAGACCGCTCATGAGACCCCGACCGAAGCCGCACCTGCCGCCCCGGTTGAGGTTGCTGCCCCCGCCCCGGCTCCGGTTGAAGTCGTTGCAGAAACGCCCGTTGCTGCTGCCGCCGAACCCGAAGCTGCAGCGGAAGCGCCCATCCCCCCTGACGACCTTGAAATCATTGAAGGAATTGGGCCAAAAATCGCTTCCGTCTTCAAAGCCGCCGGCATTGTCACCTTCCAGCAGCTTGCGCAAGCCGACCCTGCTCATCTGGAAACTGTGCTGCGCGAGGCAGGTTTGCGCCTGGCCGACCCCACAACCTGGCCAGAGCAGGCGCGCCTGGCCGCCGCCGGTCAATGGGATGAACTCAAGGCCCTGCAAGACCGCCTGAAAGGTGGCCGCTGACCCCAAAAACGAAAAACCGGCCCCTGGCCGGTTAAATGTTGAACGCCGGGGTGAGGGGGGCACCCAGGCGCTCAACGTTGCCTATTATAGCACAATTTGCTTGTTTGTCTATTAGAACTTTTGCTCTTTTCGTTGCAATTTCGTTACAAAATTGCAACCATTCCCTTTGACAATAGGATTTGACCAATGCCGCTCACACTCTTCACCTGGTTGCTCGCCCTATCCCCCATCCTGCTCATTTTGCTGCTGATGCTGGGCTTCAAATGGGGCGGCAGCAAGGCCGGTGCGCTCAGCTGGCTGGCAACGCTGCTGATCGCGGCGCTGTTCTTCGGCGCCGGCCCGCGCCTTCTGGCCTATAGTCAGGTGAAGGGCATTTTGCTGACGTTGGACGTGCTCTACATCATCTGGACGGCGTTGCTGCTCTTTCACATTGCCGATGAGGCCGGGGCTGTGCGCCTGATTGGTGGCTTGCTGCCGCGCCTGACAGCAGACCGGGTGATGCAGGGGCTGTTGCTGGGCTGGCTGTTTGCTTCCTTCTTGCAGGGCATGGGGGGGTTTGGCGTGCCGGTTGCGGTTGCCGCACCGCTGCTGGTCGGGTTAGGCTTTACCCCCGTGCAGGCCGTCTTGATGGCCTGCATTGGACATGGCTGGGCGGTCAATTTTGGCTCGTTGGCCACCTCGTTCCAAACGCTGATGGCAGTGACCGGTTTGCCCGGGCCGTTGCTCGCCCCCGATTCGGCGCTGCTGCTCGGCATTGCCGCCTATGGCAGCGGGGCCATCGTTGCCTTCATCAGCGGCGGTTGGCGCGGTTTGCTGCGCAGCTTGCCGGTTGTGCTGGTGTTGGGCAGCATCATGGCGGGCGTACAATATTGGCTCGTCACCCATGGCTTGTGGACGCTCGGCGCAACCGGCGCAGCGATGGCCGGGCTGTTGGTCGGCGTGTTGACGGCGCGCCTGCCCTTCTATCGCGGGCAGGCACCAAGCGCCGCCCCCCAAACACCAACGTCCACCGCCAATCGCCCCGCCTGGATCGCTTTCTCAGCCTATGCCGTGTTGGTGATTCTGGCCTTTGCCGTCAACCTGATTGCGCCGCTCAACACGTTGCTCAACCGCATCGAGTTCACCCTGCAATTTCCGGCGCTGCAAACCGCCTATGGTTGGGTCACCCCCGCCGAAAGCGGACGGCGCATCAGCCTGTTTGGTCACCCGGGGGCCATTTTGCTCTATTCTTCGCTGATTGCCTATGCCATCTACGCCAAAGCCGGTTACTACACCCCCGGCGCAGCGCGGCGCATCCTGCAAAAGACGGCGCGCGGGGCGGTCAATTCTAGCTTGGGGATTGTGGCCATGGTGGGCATGGCGGTGATCATGTCTCACAGCGGCATGACCAACCTGCTGGCGCAAGGCCTCAGTCAAAGCTTTGGCCCGGCGGTTTACCCGCTGCTGTCGCCTTTCCTCGGCGCGCTGGGCGCCTTCATCACCGGCAGCAACAACAACGCCAATGTGCTGTTTGCCGCGCTGCAACAACGCACGGCCGAGTTGCTCGGGTTGGATGTGCCGCTGATTCTGGGCGCGCAAACAGCGGGTGGGTCGCTCGGCAGCATCATGGCCCCGGCCAAGGTGATTGTCGGCTGTAGCACGGTTGGCATTCGCAACGAGAGCGAGGTGATGGGCAAGGTGCTGCTGTATGGCCTGTTGCCAATTGTGATGGTGGCCCTGGCCGCCTGGGGGCTATCATGAGCGAAGACCTGGTCATTCAGCTCGGATATGTTGGGCTGTTCATCGTCTGCTATCTTTCGGCGACCATCATTCCCTTCAGCGGCGAAGCGGCCCTGGCCACACTGCTGGCGATTGGCTACCCGGCCGGGCCGGTGCTGCTGATTGCGGTGCTTGCCAATGCCCTGGGGGCAATGACCAATTACCTGGTCGGCGCCTACGCCATGCGGCTTGTGGAACGAGCGGCGACACTGCCGCGCTGGCTGGAACGGCTGCGCCCCAGTCCCAAGAAGCTGGCCTTTGCCCAACGCCTCTTCCGGCGTTGGGGCACGCCCGCCCTGGCGCTGACCTTTGTGCCACTGCTTGGGGACGCGTTGACCTTTGCCGCCGGTGCGGCACGGGTCAATCGGGTTGTCTTTCTGGCCCTGGTGTTTGCCGGGCGAATGCTGCGCTACAGCCTGGTGTTCGGCGGGCTGGGAACGCTGGGAATGATCTTTAGCTGAGCAATTCTTCCAAAATCTGCCGCGCCAGGGTCGGGTCGGCCTTGCCGCGCATCTTCTTCATCACCTGACCAACAAACCAGCCCATCAGCGTCTGCTTGCCGGCGCGATAGGCTTCCACCTCTTTGGGGCTTTCGCTCAACACTTCCTGGCAAACAGCGCGAATGGCCGCATCATCGCTGACTTTGGCCAGGCCCTCTTCAGCCACAATCTGTTGCGGCGACTTGCCGGTTGCTTCGACCTTCTCCACCAAGGACTTGCCGGTTGAGGTGTTGATTTGGCCCGAATCCACCAGGCGCAAAATGTCGGCCAGGTAGGTCGGCGTCAGGCGCAGGGCGTCAGCTGTCAGGCCGCGCTCGTTCAACATGCGCAAAATTTCGTTCATCAGCCAATTCGAAACGCGTTTGGGGTCGCCGCGATAGGCAAGCACAGCCTGCTCAAAATAATCGGAGAGGCGGCGCTCGCTGGTCAAAATTTCAGCGTCATATTCCGGCAATTCATACGCGTCCATAAAGCGCTGTCGGCGCTCGAGCGGCAGCTCGGGCAAGGCCGAGAGGATCTCGGCTTTCCATTCCTCCGTCAGGCGAATGGGCAGCAGGTCCGGCTCGCGAAAATAGCGATAATCCGCCTCGGTTTCCTTCGAGCGCATCTTGCGCAACACCTGCTTATCCTCGTCCCATTCCAACGTCCAGGCTTCGATCTTGTGCCCGGCTTCCACCTCGCGAATTTGCCGCTCAACCTCTTTGAGGATGGCATCGCGCACGCTTTCGATCGAGTTGACGTTCTTAATCTCCGTCTTGGGGTTGAGATACGTTGCACCGACCGGGCGGATGGAGACATTCGCATCGCACCGCAGCTGTCCGCGCTCCATGTCGGCTTCCGAAACGCCAATCCAGCGCAACAATTGGCGCAAACGGATGAGGTATTGGGCGGCCTCATCGGCGCTGCGCAGATCGGGCCCGGTCACCATCTCGACCAACGGCACGCCGCAGCGGTTGAAATCCGTCCAGCGCTCACCGCCGACGTTCTTGGTCTTGCCGGCATCCTCTTCCAGGTGCAGCTTGATGATGCCAACATGGCGCACATAAGCCGGTCTTCCCGCGCTGGCAGGCATGGGCAGGTCAAGGTAACCGCCAAACGCCAGCGATTGATCATATTGCGAAATCTGATAGCCCTTGGGCAAATCGGGGTAAAAATAATTTTTGCGGTCGAAGAAAGAGAGCGGGCGCAATTGTGCGTGCATGGCCGCCGCCAGCAAAGCGCCTTTTTCCACGGCAGACTTGTTCAAAACCGGCAACACCCCTGGCAAGCCCGTGCAGACCGGGCAAATGTTGGTATTGGGCGGGTCAAACCACGAATCAGCCTTGCAGGAGCAGAAAATCTTTGTTACAGTGTTGAGCTGGATGTGTGTTTCCAACCCGATTATCACTTCATAGTCGGTCATACGGGCCTCTCCACAAAAGAATCTCCCAAACGGCGGCGAATCCAGCCGCCCAACAGCGGATAGACGTACTCACGTCCACGCAGCACCTGAATGGATGCAATAAAAGCAAACACGGCCAACAACGGCAGCAACAATGCCACAACAAAGCACAACGCCAACAAGATCAAGCTCAGCAACAGCAAACCCTGCATCAGGCCCGAGGGCAAATCCACAGGCTGCGAACTGCTGAGGGTCAAAGCAACCGCAGCAATCAGTGCAAGCGGGAAAGAAGCCAACACCGGCAAGACAAGGTTGAGCACGTTGGCAATCCCTTGCACTGCCAGGGCCTGCCAGGACTGAAAGCGCAACCGTCTGCTGCCCTGCCGTGCAGCAACCAACGTGCACAGCGGCACAGCCATGCCAATCAGCGGCATCAAGATGCCCGCATGAGCCATCGCCGCCGAGACGCGCTCTTCCGTCTCTGCCAGGTCATCCCCGGGCAGGTCCTTGGCCAGGGCAAGCGTCAGCGCCCGGCCAAAGAAAGGATAACAAAACGGCCTGCCCATCAGGCACACAACGGCGGCCAACACGCCAACGCCCAGGTAAAAAACCGAGCCAAGCCCGAGCAGCAAGGCCAGCCCCCACAACAAACCGGAGACCATCGCTCGCACATTGCCCAAGAAAGACAGGCCCACCACGGTCAGGCCCCAGATCAGCAGCAACAGCTGATAGAAAACCGGCAAAAGCGATTGCCACACCAAGGCTTGCAAAGCTTGCTGTGCCACCACCCGCGCCGACTTGCGCTGCTGCATCCACACCAACGCCGGCAGGGCTGTGCCAAAGCCCAGCAGCAACACCGCCGCGTGTGCCAAAGCCGCCCACCAACGCTCGGCTTGGGTCTTCAGCACAGGCTCCGTGCGTTCCGCAACAGCAGCAAAAGCCATGTCCGTCACTTACCTCAAGACCTTCGGCTTGACCTTGCGCCAGGCGTCGCTTTCGGTCGCCAGCTCATACGAACGGGCAATGCGCAGCAAAGTCGCTTCGCTGAAATCGGGGCCAAGCAATTGCAGGCCAATTGGCATTCCATCTGCGGCCAGGCCACCGGGGAAGGAAAGCCCCGGCACACCAGCATGGTTGGCCGGCACGGTCAGCTGATCGGCATATTGCATCATGACCGAGTTGCCATACACCGCCGCCATCGGGAAAGCCGTCGTCGGCGTGGTGGGGGTCAGCAACGCATCCAGGCGATAGCGACCGCTGCGGTCGAAGACCTGATCGAAATCACGGCGGATGAGGGAACGCACCTTGAGGGCGCGGTTGTAATACTGTGCGCTATATTGCGCCGCCGAGACGTACATGCCCATCAAAATGCGCAGCTTGGGCTGCGGGCCAAACCCCTGCCCGCGCGAACGGCGATACATCAGGCGCAGGTCATTTTGCGCGTCGGGAGTGCGATAGCCATACTTCACGCCATCATAGCGGTGCAGGTTCGAGGCCGCCTCGACGCGACTGATGACAAAATACGCCGGAATGCCATAGCGGGTATTGGGCATTGGCACATCTTCCACAATCTCTGCGCCCATCTCGGCCAGCAATTTGGCCGCCCGGCGCACAGCCGCGGTCATTTCTTCCGGCACGGGCTGTTCTTCCATCTCGCCGGTTTCGGGGTTGGGGTAGGTAATGCGGAAATAATCGGGCGAAAGGCCAATGCGCAGCCCGCGCACCCCCTCATCCAAAACAGCCAGATAATCCGGCACGGGCACATTGGCGGCGGTTGCATCTTGCGGGTCGGGGCCAGCAATTGCCTGCAACATCAGCGCTGCGTCGGTGACGTTGCGCGCCACCGGGCCGGGACAATCGAGCGAGGAAGCAAAAGCAATCAGCCCATAGCGCGAAACCCGCCCATAGGTTGGCTTGAGCCCAACCACGCCGCAAAAAGCCGCCGGCTGACGGATGGAACCGGCCGTATCCGTGCCCAGCGAAAGCGGGGCTTCACCCGCCGCAACCGAGGCCGTGCTACCGCCAGATGAGCCGCCCGGCACGCGCTCCGGGTTCCATGGGTTGCGGGTGGAAGGTTGAAAGGCCGAAGATTCGTTGGATGAGCCATAGGTAAACTCATCCAAATTGACCTTGCCCAACACCACCGCGCCCGCCTGTTCCAGGCGCGTCACCGGTGTGGCCGTGTAGGGGGCAACGAAATTGGCCAAAATGCGCGAGGCTGCCGTCGCCGGGGCACCGCGCACGCAGAAGATATCCTTGATTGTGACCGGAATGCCCGCCAAGGGGCCGGGGTCTTCACCGGCGGCCAGTTTCTCATCCACTGCTTGCGCCTGCTGCATGGCGTGCGTTTTCATCAGGGTGATGAAGGCGTGCACCTTACCCGCATCTTCGGGCAATGTTGCCGGTTGCGGTTCCAGCGTGCCCGGACGGCCATCTACCGCTTCAATGCGCGCCAGGCACGAATTCAAAATTTCAGTTGCCGTTGTGCGTTTTTGGCGCAACAAAACAGCCAGTTCATAGGCAGGAGTATCACAAAGTTCCATTGGTTTCAGTCCACGTTCTCAGCAGAAAACTTAGGGGAGGATTGCACAAGCCAGGCGAGGCTTCATTCCAGGGTGGCGTGCGGAATATCGGGCACGATCACATAGCGCTCATTGACCTGCGGCGCCTGCGCCAGAATCTCATCCACATTCGGGCAAGGACGCACCAGGTCAAGGCGCAGCTGCGGGCTCATCTCAGCAGTATAAGGCACACCATGTGAAGCAATCGGCGTATCCTCATCCAACGGAATGGCAACCAACTCAGCAATGGACTTGAGCTGATTGTTCATCTGCTGCAACAGATATTCAGCCTCTGCCGGGGTCAGCTCCAAGGCAGCCAGGTCAACCAAATGGTCAAACATCGCGCGAGAAATGGTATCGGTCATAACTTCCTTCAGGGGGTAGGGGTAGTAGGGGTAAAGGTCACGCTCGGCACCATGGTAAACGTGGGATAGGGCGTGAACGTCGGGTAAGGCGTATACGTAGCCGGCGGTGTTGCGGTCGGCGTGTTGGTTTCGGTCGGTGTGACCGTCGGCGTACTCGTGGGGGTAGATGTCGGCGTATAGGTATCAATGATAAACGGCGTTGCGGTCGGCAACGGCGTAGACGAAGGGCGCAAGGTCGCGGTCGCAGGCAACTGTCCAACCGCGGTCATCGTCCAGGTCGGCGGCAGCTGCTTGGGTGTCGGCGTTGAAGTCGGCAAGACCAGAATCGGCGGCAAGTCTCGCGGCTTGAACGGGTTGAGCGCCGAACGCGGGTTGGAAAACACAGAAAGCATCAGCAATGCCAAAACCACAGTCACTGCCAACGTCAAAATCGTCAACACATTCAACAAGAGATCCTGATTGGATTTTCTTTGTCTCTTCATGACATGCTCCCATCGCTTTGCATTCTATTTGAGTATATCCGACTTTGGGGATGTGTCAAGCATTCTGATTCATTGACAGAAGTGCATCTGCGGGCTATACTCAAGCTACAATCAAACAGCCTTCGGGGCAGGGTGCGGAACCTATCGTTCCAATTCCCGATCGGTGGTAACAGCCCACGCGCGCCATGCAGCGCAAGACTCGGTGTCAACTCCGAGGCCGACGGTACAGTCCGGATAAAAGAAGGCCAACTCAAGATGTGCTTTTTTGGCAGCTTGTGCTGTTCACACCCCGAAGTTGTTTGCGCAGGGGTGTTTGTTTTTCTGCCACCCCGCCAAAAAGGTTTTGCTATGCAGCTTTCCTCCTTCCTCCGTCCGCGTTGGCTCATGCCCCTCTCCGCAGCGCTTGGCCTGGCTGCCTGGGCAGCGCTGTCGCGCTGGAGCGGCCTACCGGCCTTCATTCTGCCGCCGCCCGGGCGCGTGGCCGCCCGGCTATGGCTCACCCTGCAAGATGGCACGCTAACCCGTCACACCGCCGCCACCCTGCTGGAAGTGTTGCTTGGCCTGTTGGCCGGCAGCCTTGCCGCCACCCTGCTCGGCTATGGGCTGGCACGCTACCGCTGGCTGGAACGCCTGCTCTCACCCTACCTTGTGGCCAGTCAGGCCATTCCCATCGTCGCCATCGCCCCGCTGATTGTGATCTGGTTCGGGCCGGGGCTGTTCTCAAAAGTGCTCATCTGTGCGCTGATTGTCTTCTTCCCCATTTTGATCAACACCATCGTTGGGCTGCACGCCGTGCCCGAAAACCTGCGCGATCTCATGCGCAGCCTGCACGCCAGCCGTTGGCAAACCCTGCGTTACCTAGAAATTCCGGCAGCCATGCCGGTTTTCCTGGGCGGGTTGCGCATCGGCGCCACCCTTTCGGTCATCGGCGCAGTCGTCGGCGAATTTGTCGGCGCCGATCGCGGCCTGGGCTTCCTCATCAACGTCGCCCGCGGGCAGTTCGATACCGCCCTGGTATTTGTCGCCGTCTTTACGCTCATTCTGCTGGCACTGACCTTGTATGGCACGGTCGTGCTGGCTGAACATCACTGGCTGCGCTGGCAGCGTTGCCCGGCGCGCCCACCCCAATCTCCTGGAGGAACACAACCATGAAATCACGCTTCCTTTTTTCCCTGCTGTTGCTCGGTCTGCTGCTGAGTGCCTGTCAGGCGCAGACACCAACCGCCCAAGTGACCATGCTCACCCCCGTGCGCATTCCGCTTGGCTATATCCCCAACGTACAGTTCGCCCCCTTATATGTCGCCATTGAAAAAGGCTACTATCGAGAAGAGGGGCTGGATGTGAGCCTGGATTACAGCATGGAAAACGACAACACCGCCCTGGTTGGAGCTGGCAAGCTCGATTTTGCCATGGTCTCCGGCGAACAGGTGCTGCTCGGGCGCGCCCAGGGGCTGCCGGTTGTTTACATCATGGCCTGGTATCAGCAATATCCGGTCGGCGTCGTCAGCAAAACCTCGCTCGGCATCACACAGCCCAGTGACTTGAAAGGTCGGCGGATTGGCCTGCCCGGCACCTATGGCGCCAACTACATCGGGCTGAAGGCCCTGCTGAACGCTGGCGGGTTGAGCGAGCAAGATGTCACACTCGATTCGATTGGTTTCACCCAAACCGAAGCGATTGCCACCGACCGGGTGGAAGCCGCCGCCATCTACCTGGCCAACGAACCCAATCAGCTGCGCGCCCAGGGCTACGAAGTCAACGTCTTGCGCACCGCCGATTACGCCCCCCTGGTCTCAAACGGGCTGATCACCAGCGAAGCCATGCTGCGCGACAACCCCGAACTCGTGCGCAAAGTCGTGCGCGCCACGCTGCGCGGCATTCAGGATACAACCCAAAACCCCGATGCCGCCTACGAAATCAGCAAGAAATATGTTGAGAACCTGGCCCAGGCCGATGAAGCCGTGCAAAAGCAAATCTTGCGCGATTCGATTGCACTATGGCAGGCCGAACGGTTGGGCTTTTCTCAACCGCAAAATTGGGAAACGATGCAGGCCCTCTTGCTGCAAATGGGGCTCATGCCGCAGGCCATTGACCTGAGTCAGGCCTTCACCAATCAGTTCATCCCCTAATGGCGATGTGTGCCGCTGTTGTGCAGGTTGAAGACCTGACCGTACAATTTCCACCCGCAGCTGGCGAGGAGAACAACCTGCAGGCGCTCGGGCCGGTATCCTTTGCGGTGCAGCCGCAAGAATTTGTGGCGGTTTTGGGGCCATCGGGCAGTGGAAAATCTACCCTGTTGCGCGTGCTGGCCGGGCTGTTGCCACCCAGCACAGGCCGCGTGCAGGTCTGCGGGGGCAGCACGGCCCAGGTTGGGCTGGTCTTTCAGCAAGCCAACCTGATGCCCTGGCGCAACGTTTTGCAAAACATCACCCTGCCGCTGGAACTACGCGGCGTGCCGCAAGCCGAAGCACAACGCCTGGGGCGGGAATGGATTGAGGTCATTGGCCTACAAGGCTTCGAAAGCGCCTGGCCGCGCGAGCTTTCGGGCGGCATGGCGCAGCGCGTGGCCCTTGCCCGCGCCCTGATTCAAAACCCCGACCTGCTGCTGCTCGATGAGCCATTTGGCGCCCTCGACGCGCTCACCCGTGAACGGCTGGCCGCAGAGCTGCTCACCCTGTGGCAGGCGCGGCGCAACACGGTGCTGATGGTCACCCATTCCATCTCCGAGGCGCTGTTGCTCTCCGACCGGGTGTTGGTCTTCACCTCGCGCCCGGGGCGCATCAGCCTCGATTTGCCCGTTACCCTGCCGCGCCCGCGCCAGGAAGAAATGCGCTACACCGCCACCTTCGGCGAAATGGCGCGCGCCCTGCG
>Ga0208695_1002146_pt1 | contig 14853 bp, 11 predicted proteins | sample AD_UKC111_MetaG_FD_184449 | JGI IMG/M metagenome (GOLD analysis project Ga0208695, IMG submission 184449) | Active sludge microbial communities of municipal wastewater-treating anaerobic digesters from Hong Kong - AD_UKC111_MetaG (SPAdes)... | ecosystem: Engineered > Bioreactor > Anaerobic >... | reverse complement strand
ACCGGGAGCAGGACGGTAAAGGTAAAGACATACCAGTACACCGGAGAATTAACCGGATTAGATATGTACGAATCAATCTCGATCCTAGATTACGAAGCAGTGGAAAGGGTAACCGAACAATTCAAGGAAACGCTATACGAAAACAAGGTAAGGGTAACCACTGGTAACCCTTGGGGTAACCTATCAGAGGTTACCCAAAGAAACGACAACGGGAACAATAATAATATAATAAATAATGTAAGGGTAACCATAGATATAGAGAAAGAGAGTGATGGAAAAAATAACCCCCCCCTCTGGAAATGTCAATAAATCAAACCACGAAAAAACATGTGTATTTTCACAGGTTACCCATTCCCTGACAAAACAAGGTTACCCCAAGCCAGAAAACGATAAAGGAAGCCTCGAAAACGAAGGTTACCCCTTTACCGATAGCGAAATGTGTATAAAAAATGAAGCGGTTGACATGGTTACCCCTAGTAATTCCGGACTTAGTAACCTCCTCCGGAGAGCTTTGGCTAAATTCGCAAAAACAGAGTACAAAAGCAATGTGCCAGACGTTAGCGAATTTGTAAGCGAATTCAATAAGAGAACACCGGAGTACGTGGAGCAGTTAGGACAGAAAGCAGTAATGTACAACGCCGAGAGGATGAAGGCGAGAGGATGGAGGCTATAAAGCCTCCTCGTGCTCGAACACCGGAAGAAGAATAAGTATCCCCAACTCTCACCTTATCCCCCCTGTGGCTCTGTAGTGCCTTCTGATACAGCCAAAAGCAAATGTGCGTAGTGTTTAGAAATTATACGTGAATGGTTTTTATCCAATGTTGCATTATGAAGCGTTTGCACTTTGGAAAGCTGGTTACATGACAAATTGCGAGCCCATTTCAGGTTAGCTCCTTCGAGATTAGCCCCTTTAAGATTAGCCCCTTCAAAATTAGCTCCTTCAAGATTAGCCCCTTTAAGATTAGCTCCTTCAAATTTAGCTCCTTTTAGATTAGCTACTTCAAATTGCGCTCCTTCAAGATTAGCTCCTTTAAAATCAGAATTTTTAAGATATGCTCCATTAAAATAAGCTCCGGAAGCATTAACAGACACAAAGTCAGTCTCCGGAAGGTTAGCAAACAAGAAATTAGCCCCTTTAAGGTTTGATTTCCAAAAATAAACCCCACCAAGGTTAGCTCCATTAAAAAAAGCTTCTTGTAAATTAAGTCCAGTCAGATTTATCATTCTTGACTCTCCCATGAATAAGGAGTAATTGCGCCTTCCAATAATCGTAAGAACGGCTTGAGTGTCTATTTTTACTTTATTTTGAGGTTCATCTTTAATGGGAGAGTTTATTTTAACAAAAGAAGTCAAAATCTCGATCATTCTCCAATGATCCTTCTGATATTGTGCTGAGATTCTTTCGAGGGCATATATTCCGCCTAACCTAACCTCAATTTTTTCATTCCCTAACTGTTCAATAGCTCTAGTGAAACTTTCAGTGATCTGAACTTCTCTCGAAATTTTTAGATTTCCCCATGCAAAATAAATTCCAATCCCTACAGCAATGCCCCCTAACACTTGAGCCAATGTAGAACGGTAAACGTTTTCCATCTCGGCTAAGTCTTTCGGGTTCGTTATTCCAAATTTATCTACCTGCAACACAGGATATTTTAGTAAAATCCATGAAAAACAAATAAAAAGTAAAACAACAACGAATGCCTTAAATAACCAATTTCGTGTAACCGCCCCATATAATATACTTAGTTTTTTTAAATCTACTAAAACTATTCTAAGTAGTCTGAAGTAAATAACAGACGATCTTGAATCAAAATATCCATATAAATATTCAAATAAAGATCTTATTATTGGAACAGGTTGCATATTTTATACCTAAATGCCATAATTCGAATTAACCTTTCTATTTATATCAAATTCCATTCTGTAAACATAACTGTCTAAAAAGAATTTTTTTATTCAATGCCGAGCGAGCAGGCAAACGTTTATTTTTTCCCTGTTTTCCCTTCACATTTTCCCCCATCTGTACTTTATTTACTCAGCCTCTTTATTTTCCCCTGCCCCGAAATACTAAGCAGTATATTTTATTACTTTCGGTTATATATTTATACTTAAATTATATAATAATATTAATATATGGCTAAAAAATGTAAGATAACCCCGGAATTAATTGAACGAATGAAAGAAAATGTTAAGTTAGGCTTCACCTACTCAGCCTTAGCTCTCAGCCTTGGGATTTCTGAGGACACCCTTTACTCATGGATCAGGAAAGGAAGGGACGAACAGCAACAGCCCTATGTGAGCTTTTACGCAGGACTGAAGGAAGCAGAGTCTGAACTTCTTGCAGAATGCTTGCAACAGCTCAAACTTTCGGCAAAGCTTGGTAATGTCGATTCTAGCAAGTGGTTACTTGAAAGACGCTTCAAGACCCTTGGTTATGGGAAGCAGTCAGAAGTAGAAGTCCACGCCAAAACCGAGAACATCAATATAAACTATAACGATGCGGATGAGTGTGACAAGATCCGGCAGGAGATTTTAGAGAAGCTCTCAAGACCTGCGTACCCTGCGAGGCTCAACATTACCAACGGCAGGGAAGATTAAAAAAGTAAAAAAACGGTTAAAAATGTTTTTACTTTGGAATAAATTGTGAAATCAGCCCGTAAATGCTCATTAATGGAACGAGCACGTCGGTCATTAAGTGGTGATTCCATCCAATAATAAGGACGAAACCATCTGCAACCTTTTTATAGGAGATGGTCAATATTTTCATCATTGTAAATCAACTTTTGAATTTTGTTCGGCTAGACCCCCCGGCAGGGGTCTATCTGCTTTATGCGGTTACATCAAACTTGATTTTTTATAAATGATATGGGTGATTAGGTATATATACTCTTTCTTCGGATGTAGTCTCCCGTTATCGTTATCTCTATCTCTATTGTTATCTCTATCTCTATTGTTAAATCTAATTTTTGATGTTTTCTTATTATTGATGTTAATGAGGGTATATATACGTTCTCACGCACAACCCTTCTTCTGATGCCGTTTCTTAAGCTTAAGCTTAAGTTTAAGATGATCTCTTTAAGTTTCTCCGGTTATTAGTAATGTGAGTGGTAATATATAACCATTTGCCTGTAATATGTCCGACCGATAGCGTTTTGTGGACAAAATATATATAGTTTTGCCGCTAACAAAAACTATGTTTTTGCCGATCTCGTTTTGTCCTGAACATTTGGTATTTTATAAAACTCTATGATTATATGTTGTTTTTCAAACGTTTTTTGTAAGTAAATGTGAACGAATGTATTTAATATTTTCTGTAAAAAACCGTTTCCCGCTAGCGAAAACATGTAAAGGGTTCAGTTAGTACCCTTTACCTGTTAACCATTTTTCCATCTCTCGATGTTCATTTTTTCATTTCTGTGGATTTTGCAGAAATTCCGGAGCCTTTAGGAAAACCCACCCCGAGACAGCCTAACAACTGTCTAAAATTTCCTATTTTTTTGTTATAAAAATTTTGGCCGGTTATCGCAGTAATTTTTTTTTGAAATTTCCCGCCACTGGTTTCAGTTCTGACTAAATATTTCCAGGCTCAGATAATAATCAATGTCAATCATATAAAAATTATTATATTTTCATCCTTACTTCTCTTCTAAGTTGTTGAGTCAACACGAGACAAGCAACACATATTGCAGACCTATACATTCAATAACAGTAGATAGTATATTAATATAAAGATATGTAAATAAAAAAGCGTGTTATCTTATTAGTAAGTAATACTAGACATAATATATAATATTAATAAATATAATAAATGTATACTATAACACATCTTTTTAACTCACACATCTTTTTAACTCAAATGCGTAAGTCCTTAATAATGAAAATAAACTAGTGTCATGACAATTTAATTATTGAGCATAATTTATAGTATTTCTATGTCAATAAATCATGATTCTAAACTTACGAAATGACCAATAACTAAATGTTCATAACACTAGTTTTCGACCTATGCTTAGTAAATATCCGTATCTATTTCACGACTGTCAGTATGGTATAAGTTAATGTTCACAGTTGCTTGATATTTATATTCTTCTGCTTGTTCTTTCCTACCTTGTTTCAATTCATATACCTCCGACACGATATACGACCCAGCCTCTGTTGAATGTTCCAAAGCGTTCTGAAATCTTTCGTCATTTGCCCCTGCATCTATTGTTGAAAAATCCGAACTGATCATCTGTCTTTCTTCTATAGCGGTCAAACTATCATAGTAAAGACTGCTTCCGCTATTGCTAAGCGCTTCCAAATTTGCTGTATTTCTGGCATTTTCAATATTTTCAAAGTCTTTCTCTATTATTTCTGAATTTCTAGAATAGTATTCTATCCATTGCGCACCCGCGACGGATTCTTCCTTAGTGCTAGATCCAGTACACCCAATTGCCATCATTGATACTAACAAAATAAGTAAAATTAATAATTTATTTTTCAAACAACCACCTTCAAAAACAAGCTTTTACAACATAAATTAAAAATAGCGTATTAAAACTTTTTTATTTTCATTAAACATAGGTTTATCAGGATTTGACCAGAGCCAGACATATTGCAGGATAGAAGGGTTACTTCTAAGATAGAAGGGAAGCTGATATGGTAGAAAAAAGAGTCCAGAGAGCAGGGGCATTTTAAAAACTTTCCTGCCAGAACTGAGAATTTAAAAAGAAGGTCTGTTTTAAAAATAGGGAGATGCGTCACCACAGTGAATTATCTTCAAGCAAAGATTTATTGAGATATTGTATCTGCATAAGTCCACCAAAAACAAACTCTATAATCCTTATAAACAAATCAAAGATCCATGACCATAATACTGGCTCTTCTTTCCAGCTATTAACTATTAATCGTTTGTCTTCATTTTCGTGTGCCAGATAACCATACAAAACATTCTCCATTATTTGTTTATTAGTCCAATGAATACTATCTGCAGAGCTACCTTCAGAAATGCCAGAGTCTGAATTTAAACAGGCATCAATAGCTATAATAATGTCACTGAAATTTTGTCTTTCCTTATTATCAAGTGGCAACTTACTATATATTTTTTTGAAATCCCATACATTACAGTCCCTTTTTTGTAAGAAAAACCTGAATGTAAAAAGGAATGCATCTATATCATCTTCATCTGGAATAAAAGACTCTATTTTTACTGATTTATTATTATCTCTCATATCTATACACATTTTCATTGAAGGGCCTATATTACCAGAAGACCTTTCAAAACACCAATGAGCAAAACGAGTCCTAGTTAGTCTATCAACCTTTCTGTTAAATAAATCAATTAAATCACAATCAGATGAATCCAAAATCATACAACACCGTCCAAATAAATAGATCTATCAAATCATTAACATATCTCATAAACATAAAAACTCATCTATTTTTGATACTCAACAAGTTGAGTTAACAGAGGATATAATAGAGACAAATCTGGATATATCCAAGCTAAAAGCAAGAGATAAAGAATATAGGAAAAAAAAGGAAATCTGATTTCAAAAGACCTGCAAGGAACTTATCTAGTCAAGTCTTCCGCTTTTCTATAACACGCCTCTGCTTCTTCATACCTGCCAAGTTCGTCAAGTGCCATTCCTTTGTTATACCAGGCTCTTGAATACTGTGGGTTTATCTCTATAGTTTTATCAAAAGCTTGAATTGCTTCTTCATATTTACCCAGATCACGACCTAACGTAGTACCTTTGTTATACCAAGCATCCGCATACTCTGGATTTATTTCTATGGCTTTATCAAAAGCTTGGATTGCTTTTTCATATTCACCCATATTAGTAAGAGTAAGACCTTTGCCATGCCAAGCTTCGGAGAGCTGAGGATTTATCTCTATGGCTTTATCAAAAGCTTGAACTGCTTCTTCATATTTACCCAGATCACTAAGAGCACTACCTTTATTCGCCCAAACAGCGGCATTCTGTGAATCTATTTCTATTGCCTTATCATAAGCTTGTATTGCTTCTTCATATTTACCTAAAGAATAAAGGGCACTACCTTTATTAGCCAAAGTGCCAACACTCTGCGGATCTATTTCTATTGCCTTATCATAAGCTTGGACTGCTTCTTTATACTTACCTAGAGAATAGAATTCATTACCCTTTTCATCCCATGTAGAGGCATCATTTGGATCTACTTCTATTGTATTTTCCCTTATTTCTGGTTCTATAGGCACATCGGCTGTTGGGGTTGCTGTAGAGCTATCCAATGTAGATGCTTGATCAGGTGAAATAATTGCAACTGCGACTATGAGCAAGCAAAAAGCTATGAAAATTCCCAAACCTATTTTCAGTGATGATAATAAGAACTTCTTCATATCAGAACCTCTCTAAAATTAATAGATGGACTTATTTGTTAAATTTAATTAAATAAAATAGACGAAAAAGTGTAACTTACATAGTCCCTAAATGTTGGAGCAATACACCTAAAAATTTCAGAACTAACGGAATCTTTTAGGTTAATAACTCTATCCATTTACTTAGATACCAAGACTTCTGTATATTTTTTTATCCTTTTATACTCTATTTTTGTTTTCCCATTCATTCCATAGACTATAGGAATATGCAAATTTCCATCGATCTGGCCAAGATTAAACGCAAAATAAACTCAAAAATACACATAGCCAGATAGCAAAACGATAACGGCAAAGCCATTTTAACCGATTTCGATTTATCTTTCACTCTCTAAAGAGTTTATCAAGAGTGAGCCAAAAATCAGCCTTTTATTCAGGCTTAACTAAAATAAGAATGTGCATTCTTTTGATATGCCTGACCTTTCTTTTTATCGAATCCTGCCAGACCGGGACATTTTCATTATCACGAAAGGGCAGTTTTTTAACCTATACAGGAAAGTTCACGATTGTGATTATCCAAAATCAAAACACTTCCTAACAGTCTAACAGCCCAAAGAGATGATCATGCAGGTAGGACTGAGAAAATCCCGGATCATGACAGAATATAGTAATTAAAAGAGTGAGCCACAAAGGGCAGACTTAAGAACTCTTTCTTTCGAAAGTTCGTTGCTGTCCTTAAGCCTTTCATATATATGTTTCAGGGAATAACTATCCTGTAGGTGCAAACAGGGTAATTCTTCATCTTTTCAATTAGTAATATAAAGTATAAAATATTAAAAACAAACGATAAAACCATTTCAGGTAATATAGATAGATAGATAGATAGATAGGTTCTGATAGATATATCATATATACATATGGTATATTTCCTATTCTATACCGTCTTTAGAGTTTTTTGCAAGGAAAATTAGTGACCGATTCTAAGGCGATTTAAGACCTTTTTTATTTTGTGACTTAGTGTTTCCTGTCCTGTCCTGAAGTCCTCCCTGTGAGCCTGAGCTTAAGCTCTGTCCTATCCTGAGAAGATAATTATCAAATCTGGGACATGAGCAAAACACCGCCCCACCTGCGCATGCAGGGAAATAATAGGGACTGCCAGCACCACAGTATAACATTCTAAAACTCACCGGGAAGCCCGGAGGACTCACGCATCAAATAGGGAGGACTAACACATCAACGCATCACAGGAGGGGGAAAACACTTTCTAAAAGTTCCCTCACTTTCTAACATTCAAAAGCCAGCAGGAAAGCCAGACTTAAGACCTGAGAAAGTTTAATTATGTTAGCACCTCCGGGATTTGAGAATTTCAGGATTATTGATCCTTGCAGGAATCTCCAATATTTTCCGGTTTGAGTCTTTCCATGTGGTCACAGTCAGGACAGGCAAGACCAACAACAGTAAATGTTTTCTTTTTGGTATCTGGAATTGTCTCCCTTATGTACACGTTCTTTAAAATCGCATTACAGAGAGGGCACAGCTTGCGTTTATTATAATATTCTCCCTCTGCCTTTTTCTGCCCTTGATAGTGTTTTTTAGTATCCATCATTCAATCACTCCTTAAAAAAATTAATAGCAATTGGGGAACTGCTTTTTATATTCGTTTTCGTATTCGTTTTCGAAGTCGCTTAAGTCTCTTGTGCCCGTTTTCCCATTCGGGAGAGTCACTTTAAGAGTAATCAGGTTTAGCCATTGAAATTTATATCCTTTCGATTCATAGAAAACTATACCCTGATTAAACCAAATCTCAAAGGGTTTTGGTCTTGAATATCTTGACTTTTCGCCGCTTGTGTTTCTTATTCCCCATGCATGATGCTGTACACCTGCGATTCTACCTAATTCTTGAGCCGTCGCAGTCTTTATATTTTTGTAAACCATGATTGTTATGCTCCATGTTTGTTGTGCAAGTAGTATTATGTATACATACTATATAAGCTTAGTAGTTTGTATACACTATACTATAACTTCATGGAGCAACTTGGACTGTTTTCAGCATTGAGTACTGCCTGATTTTCCTTTTGACCGTGCAGATGTTCCACAGGAAGAGCACCTTAAGAGAATTGATAGAAAAGTACATACTCTCAGGTAACACATTTAGTATGAATAATTTTAATATTTATGTTACTTACTTATATACTATACCTTTATTTCCACTGGAAAACAGGAAGCCTGAAAATAGGGCTTTTTTTGCTCATTTTGTTAACTCGATAAAATAAACGCAAGCGTGAAAGCCCGCCTATGTGTCTGAGTTAAGAAGCGTTCCAAAGACTATATACATAGAATGGATATATAGTTAAAAACGCAATCGTAAGCCTTTAAGATTTAGAGGTTAATATTATTCTCTTTGATACCCTAAACCTTTTTTGTAAAAAAATAGTAAGAAACACATATCCCTAAAGTATTGTATCCCCGAATTCCTGCACAGAGACAGCCCACAAGAGGCAAGAATAGTACAAGCCTGTAGTACAAATCTTAACCTTTTGACCTTTTACAGAACCTTTGATAAAGCCTAGATTTTACAAGTTTCCAAGTTATCCAGGAATCCCAGGGTTTGAGATATCCCTACAGGAAGAGAAGGGTAAGCAGGCTTATCTGTAGATAGTAGGGACATATGTAGAAAAGAACAATGCCCTGCAGAATTGAGATTTTTAAAAAACATGCTTGTTTCTGGAGTAGGGGGAATCATTTTGGGTTCATGCTTGATAAGTGCAGGTCTGCTTTTTCTAGAAAAACGAAATGAATGACCAGATCACACAGAAACAGGCTGTTCATATTCAGAATTTAATTAAAGAAGGCCCGTAAAGTTTCGTACTGTTAATATATAAAGAATCAGAATTTTACACATATAAAAATTTGAGGGATATATGACTAAAACTGATTCTATTAAAATGATCGATAACACGAATGAAGATATGAGCGGCGAAGCACATGTGTTATTTTGTAATAGGTGGCAAGAAATACGGAAAGTGCAGGGAGAAGAAAAGGGTCAGGCTTACGAAGTCCCTGAACATGGAAATGTAAGTATAAGATTTAATAAAAAGTATATTGGCAAGAAGCTAAGGGTTTTTGTAGAGGTTGATTAAATGGAGTTTATTAGATCCCCTACTGATCTTTGTATTCCAATTTACTTAGATCAGGAAATTGTTTTTGATTTACTTGCCATGTTGGATAATGGATTTTCTCAAGTAAATACTGTAAACACTTCCATAACAGGTACGAAAACAGGCGATTCAAAAAAAGGTGCATCTTTAAGCGGATCTGCCTTTAATTTATTTAGTTTCTCTGTAAATGGAGATAAGTGTGAAACAAACAGTGCAATAGATAATGAACAACAAACGATGACAAAAACACATACAACCTCATCAATGTTTTCAATACTTCGTCGGACTCTACGTGATAAAAATTTTATATCTCCCATGAATACAATGGATGATATCAACAATTTAGAATGTGGAAATTTTGTAGAGTTTAGATCGAAACTTACGCCTAATCCCTTAATGGATTCCTTCAATCGTATGAGAGAAGTATCTAAGTTGTGTATCAAATATTCAGCAGGGGTTAATAAAATGAAAACTGAGGAAAGAAGAGTCGAATCCCCCCAAGAAAAAGATCAAAATCGAAGAAAAACTAAACGAAAAGGCCCGAATAATCAAACTGATGTTGCAACTCAAGAGAATCAAACTGATGTTACAACTCAAGAGAATCAAAATGACGTATCACTCTTTCAATGGATATATGAATTATCTGACGAGTTACTGAACTCTAATTCAACTGAAATAATTGGGAATATATTTGACCATCCTGAGATCAAAGTAGATCTTCCTGCTAAGGTTAATTGCTTTGTGAATAATGATACGTCCATTGTAATGAATGGCGAGTTTTCTGTATTTGGAAAAGTCACTCAGGTTATATCATGCGATTCTAAAGACACAATAGATCTCTTACAGAAAACAACTCTCAAATCATTCGGTGAAGAAGTCATTAACATGTTTACCGATTCATTTTCTCATGTGCCAAATAACGCTATAATTTTCCCCGAAATTACAACAAAAATAAATGGGCCCGCTATTCAAGTATTACCAATTGCAATATTTATATAACGTTGAACTATTTAAGAAACATACAATTAGTGAAGAACGTAACTTTATATGAAAGTTGACTAGAAAAGAGAGAAATAAGGAAAAAAGAAAAAAAGAAAATTAGTATAATTCTTGCTTTGCTTCTTCCATCTGAGCAAGTTCTTTATCGATTTTATTGATGGTTGTTTGGTTTGTTAGATTACCACTTTCCGTAGTAGAAACGACGTCCTTGGCTTCCCTTAAAAAGTTTCTATATCTTTTATGGATTTCAAAATCGTCCCCCTTATATGAAATGCTGTATGCTGAAGACCGTACTATCTCGCTTTCAATGCTTATACTAACTCCTTCAGTTCCTATTTGACCTGATAATGCATTATACACTGAGTTTTCTACCCGCTGGGCCCTTTCCTGTACATCTTGCGTAATGTTCTCAGGTTGTGGGCCAAATACATCGTGTTGAGAAATCATTAACACATCTACCGCCGCACCTCCTCCTCCTACTCCCATCACATAGATAGTCCCGCCTAAGGCTAGAGTGCAAATTATCATACCGATAACAATTATGCCAGTTTTAATAATAATCTCTCCGTTAATTTTAAGACCATTCTAAATTCAAACAAATATTCCCGATAATAACAAGATTTTACTACCTTCCTTAAATAAACCTTTTTAAAACGTTTAAGAGGCTGAGAAATGGATTAAATTATATCAAACATTGATCCAGTGATTATTCTAGGAGAAACGAATCTAGGAGAAGTGCTTAACAAAATTCTTATAAGCTTCCTAAAAGAATCCTAAAGGCTTCGTTTAAACTGGGACAGTGCATATATGTATCTAAACCCTGCCCAACTGACAGCCAAGCAGGATTTTAAGACCTTATCTGATAAGTAAATAGCAAATATAGAAACAGTATCAATATATTTAAATTTTCTCTTTTATAATGTCACGGCATGCATATTAATATAATTTAATAATTCTTTTCTAACTGTTTAAAAGAATGTAAAAGAAACTTTACATTTTGATAACTATTTCTAACATTGCTATACATGCACAGAGTATTAAATTCTTCCAAAAGAGCGTATACTTTTTATGCCCTGACCATTTAATTAGTTTGATGACTGAAGACAGAACTCCAGTAATGAAAAAATGTTTACACTGTGGTTACTCTTGGCCGCAGAGGTTCGCAAACAGAACGCCGAAGACTTGCCCGAACTGCCATAATTACAACTATGACCAGCCCCGGAAGAAAGCACCACATATAAGACCAAACAGAAGAATTAAAAGAAGTCAAGAAGTAACGATTATTACTAAAAGTAATATTTTATAACGAAGATATAACTGAGAGTAACAAAAGAAAAAGAAAAAGAAAAGAAAACAAAGGCAGAAGACAGTTTTATAGTTTGGCGACCCTAAAACTGCTTCCTGCTGACTGACTCAATAGTAAGAGTAAGTTAAAAACCATCTCACAATGGAATATTTATTACTCTATTCTATATAGTCTTTTCGCTGTTGGTGGAGAGCCTTCTGTCTTTGTTTTCGGGAAAAAAAGATAAGAATGAAGAGATTAAGTGAAAGAAAACCAACACAGAAACCTATAGAAGGCTGTCCCCGGAAGAGTCAGGACAGGAGAACGGTTTCAGCTTGGGAAATATACGAGATGTTCCAACAGGGACACATAGAGGTATATAAAACTACAAGGGCAGGCGCGACCACTTCCTTAAATGCAGAGTCAGGAAACAGGAAAGAACGGTTTACTTGTATAGTACCTACTAACAAAATTGCAGATGAGACGATTGTAAGGGACTCTATAAACTTCTGTGAGAAGCCGGGACTCGATGTTATACACGTAAAATCTAACATGAACTGTATTAAGAATCAGGAACTATGCGAGGAATACCCCGACCTTAAGGAACTTCAATACCTGCCACTTGCTGACAAGTGCGAGGACTGCGAACATTACGACACCTGCCCGATTACAGCCCCACTAAGAAGACCTAACGCGGACGGTTTTGTATTGACTTATGCGAAGGTCGCCGCCTTACAGCTTGCAGTTATGTTCAGGGAAGGGACAACGGCAGAGAAGATATTAAACAGTATCGCGGGAAGCCGGAATATTATTCTCGATGAAGTCCACGAACTCCAATACGGAAGACAACAGGAATACATAGTCTATGATAGTAAAAACGGATACAGGACAGACTTTAATAAATATAGCTCTGCCTGTCAGGACTTCGAATATATCAAGAACGTTATAGAGCAAATGAAAGCAATAGCAGAGGACGACACTTTTAAGATAAAAGTTCATGAAGTCCTCGGAGGCGCGGAGAGTCCGAAATACTGGAATCACCGCCTTAGCCTTGATTATCAGAATCCAGCTTTCACAGGACAGGAGAGAGACGCAAGAGGAAAGGAAACAGCAGGCTTTATTAAAGAACTGATCGAGCTTACGAAGCACAGAGAGGACTATAATCTAAGTATGGAGGAAGTTAAAGCCCTTCTCCAATTTAACGCAATCGGGAAAAGCTTTAAGCTGTCTATCAATGCTATCAAGGATAGAGGGATTATTCAGATAAAAGTATCCGCTCTCGATTTCTTGTATGTGGACACTATAAGAAAATTTACTATGAGCATGCAGGGAGAAGGCAGGCGAATAATATTAACTACTGCCACTTTTTGCAGTAAGGACTATTCAGACTTTTTTAGGGGGAAGGTTTCACCCCTTAAAACAACATTCGGGCAACATGGCGACCCCACAAACAACAACGAGAAAATGTTAATTCTTGCAGATAACAAGAAATACAACGCCATAGGCGACAGGTCACGCTATAAGATGCGCCCGGAGATTATCAACCGATGTATTGATATTCTGGAATCCTACGAGGAAGAGGAAGTACTTATAATTGCACTTAGCAAGGAGGAAGCCCGGAGTATAGAGAGGGGACTTAAGCAGGCAGGAAGACCCCACCCTGTAATTTATTATAAAGGCTCGGAAACTATCGGCGTTACCTCGGAAGCCCGAATAATGATTGCTATAGGAATAGCAAACAAACCCTTAAACGCCTTCGACTCAATCACCGAAACAGTAGAAGAGTCTAAAAAACTTTTATACGAGTCGGTACACTGCGACACATGGCAGGCTTGGAGCAGAGTGAAAGACCCAAACGGAAAGAACCCCTCTGTAGTATTCGCCCTTGGATGCTGTATAGACGATGTAAGAGCCTGTGTTAAGTGGGGATTTAACAGGCAGATAACCGGGATAGAGGAACACCGGAACGGATGCAGGAACAAATTAACCATAGAATATGAAGGTTCAGGAATTACTCAACCAAAAATAATTCACTGCAAAAACTTTGAAGAGATGCTTACACATGCTGGAAATCATAGACAACTGTCTAAAAAAGTCTTTCTAAATTCAAAGAACCGTCTATGTAATATTATAGACGGTTTTTCCGATTTTGAGAGCAAAGTTTACACAGTTAACGAGGAATTCCTTAAATTAATCATTAACAGGGAAGATCTTTATAAACTTTATAACCCTGTAACAACTCGATATTTTGATGTAAAAAAGAGCATTTCCAGCAAAGACATTAAAGACCACCTTTCCGGGAAAATGACTATAGGAGGCTACCAGATCGACAACAAGACCAATCTTGTAAAATGGTTATGTTTCGATGTGGATGCACACCCTAAGCCGGAAGCAACAAAGGAAGAGATAAAAGCCTGTATAGAGGAAGCAGAGAAGCAGAAAGGACAGCTTGAGGAATTCCTGAATAAGTTGAACATTCCTTTTGTTCTGGAACTTTCAGGAAGGGAACACTCTTACCACTTCTGGATATTCCTTAAGCCGGTTGATGCGTCTGCCGCTTATGCTTTTGGCAGGGACATTATAAGGGAATTGGGATATAAACCGAACACAGATATAGAGGTATTCCCGAAGCAGGAGCACATAAACCCGGACGAGTTCGGGAACTTTGTTAAGCTTCCCCTCGGAATCAAAAGCGGGCAGAAATCAAAGATAATGCAGGAAGGAAAGTTTCTTCGGAAGATTTCAAACCTTGAGATAAAATTCATTGATATTTCAGGTTACAAGGCTTATGTAGACGAAGCAAAGAAAGCCCGGAAGAAAGCCGCCAGAACCACAGAGAATCCCTCAGTAAGCACCGTAAGCATAGGAGAGTACAAGGTTAAGCCCTGCGTTTTAACAGCTTCTAAGATGCTGTTACACGGTAAGGGAGATGCAGGAAACTTCACCCGCTTATTCATAGCAAGGGAGCTAATAAGCGCAGGGATGCAACCCGGAGATATCTGCAAGTTCTTTGAAACTCAGCCGGACTATAACAAAGAAAAAACCCTGTACCACATCGGGCAGATAATGAAAAAGGA
>Ga0208695_1002144_pt1 | contig 14862 bp, 6 predicted proteins | sample AD_UKC111_MetaG_FD_184449 | JGI IMG/M metagenome (GOLD analysis project Ga0208695, IMG submission 184449) | Active sludge microbial communities of municipal wastewater-treating anaerobic digesters from Hong Kong - AD_UKC111_MetaG (SPAdes)... | ecosystem: Engineered > Bioreactor > Anaerobic >... | reverse complement strand
CGCCGAACAGCAGATAAAGATGCGTCAGCTCTCGAGCGCCAATTCAGGGGTGGGGCTGGATGCAGGATGGGATGTCAACCTCAACCCATATATCGGGGTTACCCGTACCAACTGGATCGACGAGATCTTCAGGAGCGCACTCTATCACCGCCACAATGTGGTACTCAATTCCGGAACCGACACCTTCAAGAATCGCGTGGGCTTTTCTGCCTCCAAAGATGACGGCGTGCTGGTCGGCACCTATAACAAGTCAATGGGTATCAACTACCGTGGCGACCTTCAGATCAATAAATGGGTGAAAATCACCGAGGATTTCCGCTTCGGCCAATCTGACGACCGGGGAGTCGATACCGATTCCGGCTATTCGGGAGCCATTATCAGCGCCATCTACATGCCACAGAGTGCCGACAAGCATTACTACACCGGCAGCGGTTTCGGTGGTGTCACTACCGAAGATCCCGAATATATTGCCAAGTATGGCAGCAACTACGCCAGCATCCACGGTGATGTGATCAATCCGCTCCGTATTCTCACCGCTGACGACCGCTACAACCGGAACAACAGCTTCTTCACCACCACTGGAATGGAGATCGGCAACATCGTTACGGGCCTCAAGTTCAACAGTAAATTCTCTTTCTATACCAACAGCGGGTTCTACAAGAACTTCAGCCACATGATCACCGAGGTGGGCAAGCCAAACCTCTCCAACTCACTCAACTACAGCACATACAGGAGTCAAGGTTGGAAGACCGAAAACACACTTACTTTCGACCGGACTTTCGACAAGCATACCGTGGGAGCTCTTCTCTCCACCACATCCGACTACTACTCCCAGAGAGGATTCTCCGCTACCGGATCAACATTTGCCGACGAGTCGAAAAACCTGCAGTATTTCAATTTTGCAGAAGCCTGGAACAAGCCTTCCGACTACATGACCGGTCCCGATGCCAACGTTGCCCTGATCAGCCGGATCTCCTACAGCTTTGATGACCGATACTTCATGACAGCCTCCTGGCGGCGCGACTATGCCGGTCGCCTCCCCTCCAGCAACAACTACGGGGATTTCCCGGCCATCACCGCTGCCTGGAAAATCTCCAACGAGGCCTTCTTCAACAAAGAGCTGATCAGCCTGCTGAAAGTGCGCGGTTCGTTCGGTCGTGTCGGCAACCTGGGATCGATCGGCTACAACTACAAATCGCAGACACTGAGCTCTACCAGCTGGAACAACCAGAGTACCCAATATGGGTTTGAGTCTGATGCCGGATATACTGGAACTTTCTATTACAACAGTAAAGCGCTCAATCCCAAGCTTACCTGGGAGACTTCGGAACAGCTTGACGCCGGTCTCGATATCGATATGCTGGCGAGCCGTCTTTCGATCTCTTTCGACTTCTACAACAAACGGACATACAACCTTATCCAGAGTCAATCTTCAGGATGGCCGGCGTCAATCGGGGTAAGCCCCATGCTGGTCAACCTCGGTGAGATCATGAACCGTGGTTTCGAAGCTCAATTCGGCTGGAAAGACAGGATCGGAAAAGAGTGGTCCTACTTCCTGAGTGCAAATGCCGCATACAACAAGAACTGGGTTGCCGATATCGGTGTTACCACAGGTGATGGGTCCAAAGGTGTCTGGACCGGCGGCGGAGCCTACCGCCAGGTTCCCTATATCTACCAGACCAAGGAGGGTGGACCGCTCAACCAATTCTATATGATAAAATACCTGGGTATTTTCCAAAGCGATGCCGAGGCTCAAGCCTATACAAAAGACGGCGTGATGATCCAGCCCAATGCAAAGGCAGGGGATCTCAAATTTGAAGATTACAATGGCGACGGCAAGATCGACGCATTGGACCGTCAATATGTTGGCAATGCCACGCCAGACTGGACCTATGCATTCAGCGGAGGATTCAGCTGGAAGGATCTCACCTTAAGCTTGATGTTACAGGGTGTTCAAGGTGCACAGGCCGCCTACATGGCCAAATACTCGCTCCTTGGCGATGTGGAAGGGAACTTCAACCGTTCAGTAGATATTCTCGATGCCTGGAGCCCGACCAACACCGACTCGAAGATTCCTCGCCTGAGCAGGTCTGATCCAAACGGCAACTTCACAACACCTTCAACCTGGTATCTTGAGGATGCCTCCTATTTGCGGTTCAAAAACATTACTGTAACTTATGACCTGACAAGAATGATGCGTAAATGTTCTCATTTCCTCGATCGTGGCAGCTCGTTATCGGTCTACTTCAGCGGTGAAAACCTCTTCACAATTACGCCCTACTCGGGAATGGATCCCGAGACCGGTGGATGGGATGCGTTGAAATACCCTGTCTCGAGAGTTCTTTCACTTGGTGTCAAACTTACTTATTAAAAAAGGAGAGTTATTATGAAAAAGATGATATATATGATTGTTGTTGCCGCCGTAACAATGTTATTGGCAGGCTGTAGCGATTTTCTCGATGTTCAGCCGGAAGGGAGTCCCACCACGACCACCTATTTTGCAAACGATGCCCAGGCAATCAACGCCATCAAGGCACTGTATGCCCCCATCTACGATTCCGATGGCGGTTATGGACGGGAAATCTACTGGGAGCAGTGTGCCACCAACATAATGGTTCCCGGCCGTACAAGGAGTTATCCCGGACTCTTTACACTCAACTATTCGGGTGACGAGGGCCCCCTTTCAGACACCTATAATCTCTTCATGGGAATCATTGCCCGTGCCAACTGGGTTGTCAAGGCACTACTCGACAAACAGGCAAAAACCACCCTTACCCCCATCGAGATACGGAGCCTTGGTGAAGCCTACTTTGTCAGGGGATTTCTCCACTTCAGTCTTGCCTACCGCTATGGCAGCAACAGGCAGGGCATTCCTGCAATCAAATATGAAGAGGTGGAAGGTGAATACGACTATTCCATTCCACCACAGCAGGCTACCGTCATGGATAACTACGCCATGATCATTGCCGACTTCGAGAAGGCAAAAGAGTACCTCCCCAGATTTGAGACCTACGGTCCCGATGACCGGGGCAGGGCACACCAGGCAGCAGCTGTAGCCATGATGTCTCGCGTGTATGCCTATTGGGCCACCTGGGACAACACCAAGTGGGACAATGTAATTAGCGTGGTAAATGAGCTGGAAAACAGTTATGGCAGGAGGCTTGCCGATTCTTTCTCCAATCTTTTCTCTGCCGATTTTAAATATTGGTGGGGTCCTGAATATTGCTTTACATTCCCGAGCAATGGAGGCAACGACTGGAAGCGCGGCGGTGTTGAATGGCCGGGCGTTATCCTGGAAAACAAAGGCTGGGGTGTCTTCAACGGCTGGGGTCAATTCAAGCCCACTCAGGACGCTTACGAGGAGTTTGCCAAGGATGGGGAAGAGAACAACGAACGGCTTACCCGGTCGATCCTCAAATATGGCCAGGAGTTCCAGTTCTGGGGTGAAACCCGCCGCTTCTTTTCGGAATCCGACGTCGAGACCGGCTTCCAGATCAATAAGTGGATGGATCCCTTCGGCTATCCGGATGCCATCAATGCTGGCTATGTCAACAACTCGGGCGACTGGCCAACGGCGCGTGTAAACTTCACCGTCATCCGTTTTGCAGACTGTATGCTGCTCAGGGCAGAGGCCAATCTGGCTAAAGGCAACAATTCAGAAGCAGCCAAAGATCTCAACAAGATCCGTGCAAGGGTAAATCTTCCTGAAAATTGTGTAGGTACCTGGGAGGAGCTTTACCACGAACGGTTCTGCGAACTGGCATACGAACCGGTAGCCGACCATCTTGGCGACCTGAAGCGCTGGGCCGTAAGCAGCTACCCGGAGATCAAGGCCCTTGCCATCAAGGAGCTTGAAACTCATCCGAGAGCACGCCACTACTCCGGCTACGTCACCGACCCCAACACGGGCGAAAGTCGGTTTATGGATGGTTACCGGGGCGATCCGGATGGACCCTATACCATCGGTGCATACCTCGATTTTCAGTCTCCTGCCCCCAAATGGGAAGACCACAAGATCTGCTTCCCCTACCCATCCAATGAGATTACAAAAGCAGCAGGTGCCCTGAAACAGAATTACGGATATAATTAGTTTGAACGGATTGAACGGGGCGGATGCAACATTCCGCCCCATTCAGTCCCTTTTTTCTCCCTGCAGGTCAATCATGAGTCAGGAACAGGCCTCTCCTCATATTTATCTAAAAAGATCAACATGAAACATTTACTTACCATATCAACCATCATTGCTGCACTCTTTTTAACAGGCTGTTGCAACAAGAATGAAAATACTCCCCGTGCAAAACATGTAATTTTTCTTGGATTCGATGCCATGAGCTCGATCGGTATCCAACGGGCCACAACCCCCACCTTCAACTATCTCATCGAGAATGGTGCAGTGTCGCTCGACACGCGTTGCGTAAGGGAAACTTCCAGCAGCCAGAACTGGATGTCCATGGTTACCGGTGCACCCATCGAGATGCACGGAGTTACAGGAAACGACTGGGAAAGAGACAACTACTCCATCGAACCGGCGGCAAGGAACTCCATTGGACTTTTTCCCACGATGTTCGATGTGATACGGGAACAGAAACCCGACGCAAAGATGTACGCCTATATTGAGTGGAGTGGAGAGACACGCATGTACGACATGACGGTCTTCGACAAGGCGCTCTATTCAAACAAGGAGAAGGGCTATAGCGCAGACGAACTGCTTCAGCAGGCATTTGCCGATTATCTGGCCGACGAACCCGAACTGCTGTTTGTATCCATCGACATCACTGATCACCAGGGTCATGAAACCGGCCACGAAAGCCAGGAGTATTTCGACTGTATCAGCCATATGGACAAACAGGTGGGCGAGTTTGTAAAGAAACTTGAGGAGAGGGATATGCTCAAGGACGCCGTTATCATCATTACTGCCGATCATGGAGGAATCCACTATGGCCATGGCGGTGATTCGATGGAGGAGCTGCAGATCCCGGTTATCATGTATGGAAAAGGTGTTACCAAAGGGAAGTTCATGGCACACGCCAACATGATCTACGACAATGCAGCTACCGTTGCCGGGCTTCTCGGGGTGGAACTGCCACGTGAATGCAGAGGCCGCTTCATGCAGGAGGCATTTGAACCCAAAACCGATCTCTGCTACGTCCCCGTTCCGCTGATTCACCCCTTCAAGGGTGTTGTGGACAAAGGTGAAAAGGTGACCATCACCGTCGATACCGAAGGTGCGGAGATCTATTATACACTCGATGGAACTGCTCCTACGAAAGAATCGATCCGGTACACCGGACCGTTTGAGTTGAAAGAGAGCTGTACCATCCAGGCCATTGCCTACAAAAACGGCAACTACAGTCTGGTAGCGAGCAATTTTCTCTATACAGCCGTTCCGGAAGGTGAGGCATCCATAGAGTATAAACTTTACAAGAACTACAATGAGAAGAAGCTTCCCGATTTCACCAAATTTGGCAAGGCCGATGCCGTCGGTTATCTCCATGCGTTCACCCTCAACGGACTTCCAGTTGCCGAGACAGAAGATCACTATGCAGTCATCTTCTCTTCCACCCTACAGATAGACGAGGCAGGGAGATACAAGTTTGAACTTGCATCGGATGATGGCTCCAGACTGATCATCGACGGCAAGGAGATCATCAACAACGACGGGTCGCACTCCCGTACAACCAAGTACGGAGTGGCCGATCTGACATCGGGTTCGCATATCATCAAGGTGGAGTATTTCGAGGATCATGGCGGTCAGTCGCTGGAACTTCGCTATGCTCCGGAGGGCAAGACACCACGCCCCATATTCCCGTCAGAACTGAAACGTTAGAGTCAAAAAGGTAGTCAATGATGAAAAAAATTGCATTGGGTTGGCTGTTATTGCTGCTCCTTCCAGGTTGTATCGGCAACATGGCGGTAGACCCGATAGATTATGTTGACCCCTTTATCGGTACAGGGGGCCATGGTCATACCTATCCAGGGGCAACATCGCCCTATGGTGCTGTTCAACTGAGTCCCGACACCCGGAGGGACAATTGGGATGCATGTGCCGGATACCATTACAGCGATTCAACCATCATCGGGTTTTCCCATACTCACCTGAGTGGCACCGGAGCCATCGACCTGGGAGACATTCTCTTTCATCCCACCTCCAGGGCAATGGACAACGGAGCCGAACACTACACTCCCGAACCCATTGGTTTCTCCCACAAGGATGAGAAGGCTACACCCGGATATTACTCCGTCAATTTCCGGAAAGAGGGAATACTGGCCGAGATGACGGCATCAACCTATGCCGGTGTCCATCGCTACACTTTCAGGAAGGGTTTACCGGCATCGCTTGTAATCGACATGAAGCATCTGCTGACCAGGGATGAGTTGATCGATACGCTCTCGATACGCGGAAGCGGACCCAATGAGATTGCAGGCATGCGGATAACCAGCGGCTGGGTGCAGGATCAGCCAGTCTACTTTGTGGCACAGTTCTCACAACCCTTCAAGAACTTATATATCCCTGAAGATCATTCTCGGGCCGTTGCCCAGTTCGGGCAATCCGACGGTACTCCGTTGGTGGTCAAGGTGGGGCTCTCTATTGTCAGCGAGGAGAATGCACGCCGGAACCTTGAAGATGATATCGACGGATACGATTTCGATGCCGTATACAGGGAGACCAGGAACAGGTGGAACGAGGAGTTGAAGCAGATCGTGGTTGAGAGTAAAAACAGGGATCAGTTGAAGAATTTCTATACTGCGATCTACCGGGCTAAAGTTGTTCCCAACATCATGAGCGACGTAAATGGCCAGTACCGCAGACACGACAAGCAGATTGCATCTACAGACAAATCATTCCGCTATTTCTCCACGCTATCCCTTTGGGATACCTTCAGGGCATGGCATCCATTGATGACGCTTATCGATACCGTACTGGTCAACGACATCATTCGCTCGATGCTGGTCATGTATGATGCCACCGGTGAACTGCCCATCTGGCCGCTCTCCTCCGGTGAAACCGGAACCATGATCGGATACCACTCGGTTTCAGTCATTGCAGATGCGTTCAATAAAGGGATCCTGGATCCTGACATCAATATCCGGGAAGCTTTTCGAGCCATGAAGATCTCTTCCGAGGTGAACCGGAAAGGAGCTTCAGATTATATCCGTAACGGTTTTATTCCGGCAAACAAGAAGCGGGAGTCGGTCTCCTGCCTGTTGGAGTTTGCATACGATGACTGGTGCATCTCACGTGTGGCGCAGCAGTTGGGATATGAACAGGATGCCGAGACCTACTTTAACCGATCACTCTCCTATATCAACGTGTTCGATGGGGAAACAAAATTTTTCAGGGGTAAACGGTCGGACGGCAATTGGGAGTCGCCCTTCAATCCCTTTGCCCCGGGACGCTCCTATACCGAGGCTACCGCATGGCAATACCGCTATTTTGTTCCTCACGATGTAAATGGCATGGTGCAACTGTTTGGAGGTGAGAATGAGTTTGAGGCTGCTATCGACGAGCTGTTCGCCGCCGAAGAGCGTGTCGACGGGGAGATGGCCGATATTACCGGCATGATCCTGAAGGAGCTCTATCAACCAACTCCCGACGGATTGAGCGGAAATGAGGATTGCGGCCAGATGTCGGCATGGTATATCCTGAGCAGTTTGGGCATCTACCCCCTCTGTCCCGGTTCAAACCAGTTCCTCCTTACAACTCCCCTGTTTGAAAAGGCAGAAATCGGGCTGGCAAACGGGAAGCGTCTAATCATCACGGCCAACGATCCGGAGAGGAACATATATATCAACAAGGTGATCCTAAACGGACACATCATTGAAAATAACTACATTACCTATACCCAGTTAATGGAAGGCGGGGAACTCACCTTCGAGCTCTCCGACGAACCAAACAGGGAGAGAGGAACATCACCCGAAACATTTCCGGCCTCATTGACCACCGAGAAGGTCGTCTCCATCCCATATACCACGAAAGATCTCTATCTCTTTCAGAATGAGATAGAGGTAACACTGGGCACCGCAACCGAAGGCGCCCAGATCTACTACACCCTGGATGGAACCGAACCCGATAAAAATGCGTTGCTCTACAGAGGTCCATTTAAAATATCCAATTCGACACTCATCAAGGCAAAAGCATTCAAGGAGGGGTATACCCCAAGCAACACTTTTTCGATCGATGCTACAAAAGCCCGATTCAGAAAGGCACTGCATCGGGAAGAGAGGGAGCAAGGGGTGGTTTACACCTATCACGAAGGGGTTTTCAGCTCTGTGGCTGATCTCCTGAAATCGAAAGTGGTAAAAAAGGGGAAGCTGAGATCGCCCTCCATTGAGCATGCAGAGCGTGAAAACCATTTTGGATTTACCTTTCAAGGATTACTATGGGTTCCGGAAGACGGGGTGTATGATTTCATGACACAATCTGACGATGGGTCGGTCCTGTTCATCGGCAATGAACTGGTGGTTGACAATGATGGATCGCATGCCGCGATTACCGCCAGTGGGAGCATAGCCCTCGAAAAGGGATTTCACGCCTATCAACTGATCTATTTCCAGGATTATGAAGGCAAAAGTCTCCGTTGGGGCTGTAGATTAAAACATAATGGTGATTTTCAGCAGATCCCCGATGAGAATCTTTTTATTGACAATTCAACAACAATCAATCCATAAAATCGTATGCAAAGAAGCCGAAGATACAGAACTGCCTTTTTGATGCTGCTCGTTGCCGTGCTCTTCTACCAGGCCTATTCGCAGAGCGTTCAGAAGATACACTCCCACAACGACTACTGGCAACTTGTCCCCTTCTACCAGGCCTATTCACAACGTGTCTCTTCAATTGAGGCGGACATCTACTACCAGGATGGCATGTTGCTTGTGGGGCACGACACGAAGGAGCTCAGGAAGGAGAACACACTGAAACGACTCTATATCGATCCCATCGTGGAGCAGTTTGCCAAACATGATGGCAGGGCATGGCCAAATTCTGATCAGCCCCTGATATTGATGATCGACATCAAGACATCTGCAGAGCCAGCCCTGAGCAGTATCATTGCTCTGCTCAGCGAGCATCCTGCGGTTTTTGATCCGGCAGTCAATCCATATGCCGCCACGGTGGTGATTTCGGGTAATGCTCCCCAACCGGAGGAGTTTCACCGATATCCATCGATCGTCTCGTTTGATGGAAGGTTTGAAGAAGAGTATACCCAGTCTCAACTGGAGAGGATTGCGATGATCAGCGCCCCATTCGACGACTATGCGCGATGGAACGGAAAAGGGAGCATGATAAAGCAGGAAAAGGAGAAGGTTCAACAAGCCATTGCCGAGGCACACAAATTGAATAAACCGATCCGTTTCTGGGGTTGCCCCGATGGCGTTACCGCATGGAATACCTTCCACCAGATGGGTGTTGACTTTATCAATACCGACCATGTGGAGCGGTGTGCCGACTTCTTCAAAAACATCGGCGACATGAACTACTCCATTGAGGATAACAATCGGGAGGCCTCATCCCTGAAACGGACAAAGATGTTAGATAAAATCACTGTAGGATTCGAGGGGTTCGACCCCGAAAATATCCGGCTTTCCCACTATGTACCGCTCTATACACCCTCTTACCGAAACGACGGAGAAAGGAGAAAAATAAAAAATGTAATCCTGCTAATTGGCGACGGAATGGGTCTGAACCAGATTGCTGTTGCCCGAACCGTCAACAGGGGGTTGACCATGTTAAAGATGAGGTTCACAGGTTTGCAGACCAACAGTCCGTTGGATAGCTACACCTCCGACTCGGCTGCTGCAGGCAGTGCACTGGCAACAGGCAAGCCTCACAACAACAGGCATATTGCCATGAATGATGACGGAACGGAAAACAGATCGATCACCGATTATGCCATCGCAAAGGGTATGGCAACAGGAGTGGTCACATTGGGAAACATTGCGGATGCAACACCTGCCGCTTTTTACGGCCACAGCAGGGAACGGGACAGCTCCGATCTGATTACCCGCTATCTCCTGGAGAAGAGGATCAACCTGGTGGTCGGCGGCGGAACATCGGTCTTTACCAAACGCCGGGATGGTCTTGATATCGACTCCTTCATGGAGAAGTACCAGGTCATCCACGATACAAAACAGATCGATCAGCTCGACGGCAGCGTGCTCTGTATCGACAACCTGCTGGAGAAAGCAGCAACCGAGGAGACAATCGGACTGCTGGCCAGGGTGACCAGAAGTGCGGTCAACAAACTGGCCAGGGAGAGCAAGAGAGGGTTTTTCCTGATGGTGGAGGGAGCAAAGATCGACTATGCCGGCCACTCAAATTCACTGGCAGGGGCTGTCAGCGAGATGCTCAGTTTCGATCTTGCCGTAGCCGAGGCGCTGAAGTTTGCAGACAGCAACGGTGAGACCCTGGTGGTGGTTACCGCCGATCACGAAACGGGGGGACTTGTACTGGTGGACGGGGATCAGGAAAAAGGGCTGGTTACCGCCCGGTTCACCACAGATGACCATACTCCCGCCATGCTACCGGTATTTGCCTATGGACCGGGAGCAAAGCACTTTATCGGCACCTACCAGAATTACGAAGTGGCAGGGAAGATCATGGAGTTGCTTCAGTTGAAATGATCAATCTATAATCAACATGTTATCAATAAATCAGTCAGGAATGAAAACAACAAAATTGGTTTTACTGGTCAGTTGCATGATGTTCCTGTGCTTAACCGCCTATGCGCAGGAGGAACAGGAGGAGTTGGTGGAATATAAATTGCCCTACAAGAATACCTACGTCAAGGAGGCATTGGTCGCCGAAAACGAGTTCCGGGTTGCACCACAGGAACGTATAATACCCGGGAGTTACGAAGAGGCAAAAAAAATTCTTCCCATCCCATTCTGGACAAATCATGAAAAGGAGATCGAGATGTACTGGAAAGCATGGGAGATTGCCATCGGAAATATACGTCAGCCACTGCCCGGCTCGGGATTTGTCACGCCTTACCTGGATACGGCCTACAACGGGAATATTTTCATGTGGGATTCCGCATTCATGATGATGTTTGCCCGGTATGGCTTCCGCTTTTTCCCCTTCCAGAAAACCCTCGATAATTTCTATGCCAAACAACATCCCGACGGTTTCATCTGCAGGGAGATCATGCGAAACGGTGCCGACTGCTTCGAACGGTATGATCCGGTGAGTACGGGACCCAACCTGTTGCCTTGGGCGGAGATACTCTACTACAAGCAGTTTGGCGACAGGGAACGGTTAAACAGGGTCTTTCCCGTACTCTGTGCCTACTACAAATGGCTAAAACTGAACCGGACGTGGCCAAACGGAACCTATTGGTCGAGCGGATGGGGAACAGGGATGGACAACATGCCCAGGGTGAGAAGTGAATACAGCATGATATATAGCCACGGCCACATGGTTTGGCTCGACACCAATCTTCAGCAGATCATGACGGCAGGCATTCTCCTTGAAATGGGGCTTTACCTGGAGCGTTGGCAGGAGATTGAAGAGTTTGAGGATGAGATAAGGTTTCTGACCGATTACATCCAGAAAAACCTGTGGGACGAAGAGAGCGGGTTTCTCTATGATCAATATGCCGATGGGACGCTTTCAACGACAAAAGGGATCATTGCATACTGGGCGCTACTCACCGATGTCCTGAACAAGGAGCAGACAGACCGGCTGGTAGAAAAATTAACCGACAAGGATAGCTTCAACCGTCCTCACCGGGTACCGTCACTCTCGGCAGACCATCCCAAATACAACGATCGGGGCCGTTACTGGCAAGGCGGGGTCTGGCCAGGCGCCAACTATATGGTGATCAATGGACTCTACCAGAAAGGGTATACCGAGCTGGCCAATGAGATAGCAGCCAACCACTACCGGTCGGTGTTTGAAGTGTACAAAAATACAGGCACCTTCTGGGAGTACTATGCACCCGAAGCCATTGAACCGGGATTCATGGCCCGAAAGGATTTTGTGGGGTGGACGGGGTTGCCCCCCATTGCCGTCTTTATCGAATATATCCTCGGCATCAAGTCAGACTTTTCGGAGAATATGCTGACCTGGGATATTGTGCAGACCGAAGCTCATGGAATCAGCAACTATCCGTTCGGACCGGAAGGAACTGTCTCATTGAAGGTGAGTGAGCGGAAGAATCAGGGAGAAGTACCCAGAATCACGGTTGAGTCGACCGTTTCATTCAAGATGAGAATCAACTGGGGTAAGGGACAAACCAGAGAGGTAGAGATTAAACCGGGCACCCAGACCATCTAGGAGAGATCAACTGATTCTTCCCCAGTCGTACCGGTTCCCGCCCAGGCGGCTAAGCTGCTGTTTCAACACCAGATGTTGCGGTTGCGAGAGTTTCGGATCGTCGGCGATGATGGTCTCTGCAATTTCCCGGGCACGGTAGAGGATGGCATTATCCCTGACCAGGTCTGCAATCCGGAGGTTGAAAGGAATTCCACTCTGCTGTGTACCCTCCAGGTCACCCGGACCGCGCAGTTTCAGATCGGCCTCGGCAATAACGAAACCGTCGTTGCTCTCGGTCATGATCTCCATCCGCTTTCGGGTATCGGCAGAGAGTTCATAAGGGGTGATCAGGATACAGTAGGACTGGTCGGCACCACGCCCTACCCTGCCTCGCAGCTGATGTAGCTGCGACAGGCCAAAACGCTGGGCACTCTCGATCACCATGACCGAGGCGTTGGGCACGTTGACTCCCACCTCAATGACGGTGGTGGAGACCATGATTTGCGCCTGGTTGTTCACAAACTGACGCATCACCTCCTCCTTCTCGGCAGGTTTCATGCGTCCGTGCATCTTGCAGACGGTAAATTCCGGGAAAGCCTCCCGGATATGGAGAAATCCCTCTTCCAGGTTTTTCAGGTCGAGCGTCTCGCTCTCCTCGATCAGTGGGTAGACGATATAGGCCTGTCTCCCGGCACCGATCTGTTCCCGGATAAACTGATAGAGCGCCCCCCGGTTCTTGTCGTACCGATGCACCGTCTTTACCGGCTTACGGCCGGGCGGCAGCTCGTCGATAACGGAGAGATCGAGGTCGCCATAAAGCGTCATGGCCAACGTTCGGGGAATAGGGGTAGCCGTCATCACCAGCACATGTGGAGGATGTTCGCTTTTCGTCCAGAGCTTTGCACGTTGTGCCACCCCGAAACGGTGCTGCTCGTCGATCACCACAAAACCGAGGTTCCGGAACTGCACCTCATCCTCAATGAGGGCATGAGTCCCGATAAGGATATCGATGTCGCCGGTCAGCAACCCGGCATGGATCTCCTGTCGCTCTCTCTTTTTCGTCGATCCCGTCAACAGCGCCACGTTGACCTTCAGCTCCGAAAGTAACCGGGAGAAGGTCTCGAAATGTTGTGCCGCCAGGATCTCGGTGGGGGCCATCAGGCACGATTGAAAACCGTTGTCCATGGCAATCAGCATACACATGACCGCAACAAGTGTTTTTCCGCTGCCCACATCCCCCTGGAGCAGTCGATTCATCTGCTTACCCGAAGCGGTATCCTTCCGTATCTCCTTGATCACCCTTTTCTGTGCCTGGGTAAGTTCAAAGGGGAGATGTTTCCGGTAAAAGGTATTCAAGTATTTCCCAACCCGGCTGAACAGAAAACCGTTCAGTCTCGCTTTCCGGTCTGCCGCATACCTGACAATGTTGAGCTGGATAAAGAAGAGCTCCTCGAATTTCAACCTGAACTCAGCATCACGGAGCAACAACGGATTCTTCGGAAAGTGGATATTTTCAATGGCATCGTGAAACGGGATCAGGTTTGCCATCTTCACCACATCGGCAGAGAGAGTCTCCTCCAGGCGCCCCTTCACCATGCCCAAGGCATTCCCGATGATCTTCTGCATCGCCTTGGAATTGAGGGAGTGCTCTTTCATCTTCTCCGTGGTGTTGTACATCGCCATCAACCCGTCGGGCCGGTCGGCCTCGCTCATGTACGGATCGATATCGGGATGGGCAATGTTCCAGCGGTTGTTGAAAAGGGTTGGCTTCCCAAAGACAATATACTCCTGATTGACCTTGTACCTGTTTTCCACATACCGGATTCCCTGAAACCAGACCAGGTCGATAAATCCGGTACCGTCGGTAAAGTGCGCGACAAGTCTCCGCTTCCTGCCTTCACCAAAGGTTTCAAAAGCGGTAATCCGGCCTTTTAGCTGGATATAGGGCATGGAGCCGTCGATCTCGTGGATATAATAGATCCGGCTCCGGTCGATATAGCGATAAGGATAATAACGTAACAGATCCCCCAGCGTAAAGAGGTCAAGCTCTTTGTTCAGGATCCCTGCACGCTTGGGGCCCACACCCGGGACAAACTGGATATCGGTCTGGAGGATCATGCTGCTATCCTACCATGCGAATAACGGGAACTGCTTCATGGTGGCGTTCACCTTCTCACGTACCGATGCTATCCTCTTCTCGCTTTCCACATTGGCAAGTACCGTGTCGATCATCTCGACAATCTCACCCATCAGCGACTCTTTCGCCCCACGGGTTGTGATTGCCGGTGTTCCGAAACGCAATCCGGATGTCTGGAACGGACTGCGGCTATCAAACGGCACCATGTTCTTGTTGGTGGTGATATCTGCCTCCACAAGCGCCTTCTCGGCCACCTTCCCGGTCAGGTCGGGAAATTTTGTACGCAGATCCACCAGTACAATGTGATTGTCCGTTCCACCCGACACCACCTTGTATCCTTTATCTGCGAATGCCTGAGCCATCACCGCCGCATTCTTCTTCACCTGCGACTGGTAGGTCTTGAATTCGGGCTCCAATGCTTCACCAAACGAGACTGCCTTGGCCGCAATGACATGCTCCAGCGGACCGCCCT
>Ga0208695_1002139_pt1 | contig 14887 bp, 9 predicted proteins | sample AD_UKC111_MetaG_FD_184449 | JGI IMG/M metagenome (GOLD analysis project Ga0208695, IMG submission 184449) | Active sludge microbial communities of municipal wastewater-treating anaerobic digesters from Hong Kong - AD_UKC111_MetaG (SPAdes)... | ecosystem: Engineered > Bioreactor > Anaerobic >... | reverse complement strand
CGACGCACAAGCTCAGCAATGGCTTCGGCATCCGAAATTTGGCGCAGGCCGCGTTCGGCGATGATCTGCGGGGCGCGCCGTCCGCTATCCAACATTTCGGTCAGAACGGCTTTGGCGCTTGACAGGTTGATTTCTCCGCGCTGCGTCAGGGCAAACAACTCGGCCAGCGCGTCCATGCCGAGGGGCAATTGCTCAAAGCTGCGTCCGCGCTCGTTCAGCCAGGCAAACACTTCACCCAAGAACCAATTGGCTACCAGGTGCGGCGTCAGGCTTGCATCGGCGTGCAGGCAGGCCTCGAAGCCCTGTGCAATCACGGCTTCGCCGCCGAGCAGTTGCGCTTCTTCCAGCCCCAGCCCATGCTCGGCCTGGAAGCGTGCCACGCGGGCAAACGGCAGTTCGGGCAGGGCCGCGGCGACACGGTCAATCCATTCTTGTTCCACGACCAGGGGCGGCAGGTCGGGCTCGGGGAAGTACCGGTAATCGTGCGCCTCTTCCTTGCTGCGTTGCGACAGGGTAACTTCGTTGAGGTCATCCCACCCCAGCGTTTCCTGATGCACAACTTGCCCGGCATCCAGCAAGGCTGATTGGCGGCTGATTTCATAGAGTGTGGCGCGTTCCAGGGCGCGAAAGCTGTTTAGATTCTTGACTTCAGTGCGCGTGCCCAATTGCTGACTGCCGGAGGGGCGAACGGAGATGTTGGCCTCGAACCGGATGACGCCTTTTTGCATATCGCCCGAGTTGACGCTCAGGGCGCGCAACAGGGCGCGCAGCTCGGTGGCATAGGCGCGCACTTCTTCGGCGGAGTGCAGGTCGGGTTCGCTGACGATTTCCAGCAGGGGCACACCGGCGCGGTTGAGGTCCACCAGTGAGAAGCTTTCGCCTTCACGCGTCACGTGCGTCAGCTTGCCGGTGTCTTCTTCCAGGTGCACACGGCGGATGCGGATGGCGCGCTGCCCGGCGGCGGTGCGAATGGGCAGCAGGCCATTGACCGCCAACGGATATTCGTATTGCGAGATTTGGTAGCCTTTGGGCAGGTCGGGGTAGAAATAATTCTTGCGGGCGAACAAGCTGGTGTGTGCCACCTGACAGCCAAGCGCCAGGGCAACGCGTAGGGCTAGCTCAACCGCTTGCCGGTTGACAACCGGCAGCACGCCGGGCATGCCAGCGCACACCGGGCAGACGGCCCGGTTGGGTTGTGCCTGCGTGCTATCGAGCACCGGACAGGCACAAAACATCTTCGAGCGGGTTTGCAGCTCGGCATGAACTTCTAGACCGATGACAGCTTCATATATCATGCGGGTAATTATAGCCCATTTTCGGCCCTTGGCGAGAGTCAGATTGCCAGGTTAAATCACGGTTTTCACAAACTCGGGATTTGAACAGAATTGGTTGTAGTGTGATAGGGTGATTCGGAGAAAGATTGTCTTAGCTGCACGGGCTGTGTCCTCCAAAAAAATCAGGCACAGGGAGATTATAGCCGATTTTTGGCCCTTCCTGTGCCTGAAATGGATGGCGTGGAACGGTTTAGATGCGTCCGACGAAGCGTTCGATGCGCCGCAGAGCTTCTTCTATCTTCTCGTACGAGGTGGCATAGGAGCAGCGCAAGAAGCCTTCGCCGCCTAGACCAAAGGCATTGCCGGGCACGGCAGCGACGAATTCCTCTTGCAGCAGCCGGGTGGCAAAGGTGTCATCATCCAGGCCGGTGACGCTGATTTTGGGGAAGCAGTAGAACGCGCCCAGTGGCTCAAAGGTCGGCAGGCCGATGCGGTTGAGCCCATCCACAATCAAACGGCGGCGGCGGTCATATTCGGCGCGCATTTGCTGCACATAGGGTTCGCCTTCTTTGAGGGCGGCCAGCGCCGCAGCTTGGGCAACGGTTGAGGTGCACATGACGGTGTATTGATGGATGCGCACCAACCCTTTCAGAATCTCTGCCGGGGCGCAGGCGTAGCCAATGCGCCAGCCGGTCATGGCATAATCTTTGGAGAAGCCGCCCAACAGGATGGTGCGCTTGCGCATTTCGGGCAGGGAGGGGAAGCAAACATGCTGATGGTTGCCGTATACCAGCCGGTCGTAAATTTCATCGGAGATAACGAGCAGGTCGTGTTCCTCGGCCATGCGAGCGATTTCCAGCAGGCGTTCGCGCGTGGCAACCGCACCGCTTGGGTTGCTGGGGAAGCCCAGCAGAATGGCTTTGGTGCGTGGGGTGATGGCCGCACGAATTTCATCCGGGTCTACATCGAAGTTGTTTTCCATCCGGCAGGGAATTTCTACCGGCACGCCGCCGGCCATGATGACTTCGGCCTGATAGGAGACGAAGCAGGGTGTGGGGATGATGACTTCATCGCCCGGTTCCAAGATGGCAGTGAAGGACAGGTAGAGCGCTTCTGAACCGCCAACGGTGATGATGATTTCTGTGGCCGGGTCATATTGGACGCCATAGAGTGCCTGCAAGTGTTCGGCCAGGGCCTGCCGCAATTCAATCCGACCGGCGTTGGAAGTGTAGTGGGTTTCGCCATTTTCCAGCGAGCGGATGCCGGCTTGAATGACCGGGCGTGGCGAATCAAAGTCGGGTTCGCCAATGCCGAGCGAGATGACATCTTTCATCGTTGCGGCAATGTCGAAGAATTTGCGGATGCCAGAGGGCTTGAGGGTGGCAATCTTGGTTGCGATAAACGAGTCGCGCATGGAATCTCCTTCGAAAAAATAGGTGAAATTGAAATCCCGGTGACCGGGAGGGGTTAACGTTCCACTTGGGTGTTATCACCCACGTTCAGGCGTTCTGGTTTGCCGGTGACCAGCACATGGCGGCCAAGCAGGGAATCGGCCAGCACCAGCCCGCTGAGCTGCGTGCCTTCATCTATCACGCTGTTGCGGATGACAACATCGCTCAGCTCACAATTGGCCCCAACCGAGACGTGCGGCCCAATCACAGCCGAGTGAACCTGCGCGCTTGGATGAATGAAGACCGGCGGCAAGATGACGATGCCGGGGCGAGTAGCTTCACTGCTGTTGTCATAGCCATGCTCAAGCAAATAGCGGTTGGTCTCCAACACGGCTTCGGGCAGGCCGGCATCCAGCCAGGTTTCGACCGGGCGCACGGCAAAGCGGGCGCCCTGCTCCAGCAAAATGTTGACGGCATCAGCAAGGAAGAATTCATTCTTCAGCAGGGTGTTGCGGCGCATTTGCTCTTCAATGGCGGCGATGAGCGCCTCGCCGGAGCGGAAGAAGTAAAAGCCTACCACTACCAGGTTGTTGGTCATCTCGGTTGGCTTTTCCACCAGGCGCTGAATTTGCCCGGCGGCATCGGTTTGGGCCACACCAAAGCGGCGCGGGTCCGGAACCGCTTTGACCCAGGCCAGCCCATCCATATCATGGTCAAACAGGCCGCTCAAATCGGTTTCAATGAGCGTGTCTGAAAACGTCATCAGCACCGGGCCGGTCAGGAATTGGCGCGCCATATAGAGGGCGTGCGATTGGCCGCGCATTTGTTCTTGCACCACATAGCGACAACGTTTCTCGGGGTGAAAGCGCTGCATGTGTGCTTCTACCGGTTCTTGTTGGCCGGGGCTGACGATGAAGATATATTCGGCGTCTACATCTGCCGGTAAGGTTTTGAATTGCTCCAACACGTAGTCGAGCATGGTTTTGCCAGCAATGGCTACCAGTGGCTTGGGCTTGCTCCAGGTGTGCGGGCGCATACGGGTGCCCAGCCCGGCCATTGGGACAGCAATCTTAAGCGATTGACTCACGCGAGCCTCCCCAGAATAAAGCAGAATGCATTCTCCCTGATTGTAACATTGAAAAACCGGAAACACATCCTGATAAGTTTCCGGTTTAAGTCAATCGAAAGGCAGAAAGATTGGGGGTTAAGCGTCGAGTTGGTTGATGGTTTTTTCCATCAAATTTACCGCTTCTTGCAGGGTGGCAACGTCAAAGGCCAGGCGCGCCCCGGCGGTTTGATAGAGCACGGGCAACGGAACGCTGCCGCCCAGTGAGAGCGCCCGGCGATAGGCAGCTACAGCCCCTGCCTGATTGCGCAAGGCGTTGCTCCAAACCTGCACGGCGCCCAACTGTGCCAGGCCATATTCAATGTAATAGAATGGCACGGTGAAGATGTGCAGCTTGCGTTGCCAGCCGGTGCGCCGCACGTCGTCCAGGCCGCTCCAGTCCACCCCGACCATGAAGCGTTGCCACAGCGCATCCCAGGCCTGATCACAGTTTTCGGGCTGAGCAGCGGCGGTCGGGTTTTCGTAGACCCAATGTTGGAAGGCATCTACAACGGCCATGTAAGGCCAGAAGAGCAAGTTCTGTTCCAGGTGTTGCACGCGGGCACGCGCAGCATCCGCCGCACTGTAAAATTCGGTCAGGTAAGGGGCAGCGAGCAATTCCATGCCCATCGAAGCGACCTCGGCAAACTCCATTGGCACCTGTCTTTGTTGTGCGTAGCGCAGGGCGTTGGCCTCGAAGACATGGAAGGCATGGCCGGTTTCATGCAACAGGGTTTGCACATCGTCGTGAATGCCGACCGCGTTCATGAAGACGAACGGGCGCTGACTGAGCGGATATTCGGTGCAGTATGCGCCGGGGGCCTTGTTCTTGCGGTTCTCCAGGTCGAGCAAATTTTCGGCCAACAGCGTGTCAAAATAACGGCCGAGTTGCGGGTCTACTTGATGGAAGATGGCCGCGCCACGTTGCTTCAGTTCGTCCATGCTGTCAAAGGGATGCAGTGCCGGGCGGCCAAGCGCATCCACATCCAGGTCCCAGGGGCGCAGGCTGTCTACGCCCAGGCGCACGCGGCGGCGCTCCAGGATGCGGCGCACCGTTGGCAATACGGCAATTTCGATGGCGCGGTGAAAGCTGAGGCAATCACCCGGCGTGTAGTCGAAGCGGGCTTTTTGCTGCCAACAATAGGCGCGGTAATCGGGTTGGTCGGCGTTGCGGGCAATCTCAAGGCGCAAATGCAGTAATTTTTGCCATAATTCGTTCAACGTCGAGCGGTCGGCCAGCTGCCGTTCAGCGGCGAGCCGCCAGGCCTGCTCGCGCAGCGCACGATCGGATTGCTGATAGACGGGGCGCAATTGGGCAACCGTCACTTCCTCGCCGTTCCAGCCAACGGTTTGAGCACCGACGATTTTGTTGTAGTCGTTGCATAGACGCGCTTCTTCGTTGAGCAAGGGCAGGTTTTCGCTGCGGAAGAGGGCCGCCTCGGCGCGCAGGTTGCGCAGCGGCACCTCAAAGCCGACCGGGGTCAGGCCGCTTTGCAACAGCTTTTCCTTGAGAACCTGGTCAGCGGAAAGGACTTTGGGAAAGATGTGTTCCAAGAAGTCCAGGTAGCGTTGCTCTGCCGCAGCATCTGCGGTGTTGATGCCGGCGTTGACATACAGCCGGGATGAAATTTCTGTCAGACGATCTGTTAGCGCGGTCCAATCGTCCAGCCAGGCTTCAACGTTTTGTGCGCTTAACGAGCGGGCCTGTAAATCGGCATAGTAGGGTTCGAAGTGAGTCCAATTCCAGGAAAGGATCTCGGTGCTTGTTTTGGGAAGGGTGGAAAACATGGTGCTCCTTAGCGGTTGGGTTGGCTTTCTGCTGGAATTTCCATGGCGATTGTCAGACCATCTTCCTGTTTTTGTAGATGGAGTGTGCCATGCAGGTAACTGAGACGTTGACGAACCCCGGCAGTGATGGCCTGCGCCTCTTTGAAGGCCGCATCCAACAGGGCGCTGGGGATGGTTGCCTGAATGGTGAGTTGCAGAATGCGCTTTTCGTATTTGGCCTGAATGGTGAGCTGCGTGGCTTGTTGCCGGGCAAACCCAGCCATCAGCTCTTGCACCAGGCGGTAGACCGTCAGCTCAACTTCGAGGGTGAAGCGGCGGTTTTGCAACCCGCTTGGCTCAAAGCGGGTGCTGATGTTGGTTTGTTGTGTGAAGCGGTCTGTGTACCACAGCAAGGTGGCAAATAGCCCTTGCTCATCCAGCACAGCGGGGCGAATATCGGTTGCCAGGCGTTGCAGGCGAGCGTTCAGCTCTTCGGCCAGGTTGGCTGCATCGAGCAGACGCCCGCGCAGCGCATCTACCGAGAGATCGTCGGGCAGTTCCAGTTTGGCGCGAAGGGTGCGTAACAAAACGCCTGCTTCTTCGTTGACTTCAAAAGCGACCTGACGGCGTTCCTCTTGTTGTATCAGTGCAATTTGACGGTTGAGCGTATTCAGTTCCTGGCGTTGGGCGTTCAAGGTGGTGAAGAGTTGTGCATTTTGCAGTGCATTGCCGGCCAGGTTGGCAAAGGCTTGCAACACCTGCATTTGCTCGCGCGAAGGCCCGTTGGGTGCAGCACTGTAGAGGTTGAGGACGGCCAGCGTCTCACCGCTGTGTTGCAAAGGCAGGCTAATCAGCCAACGGCAGCCGCGGGCACTGGAGCGCAATGTTTCGGGCGCATCAACACAGTAGAACGTGACAGCCTGATTGCGTTGGAAGGCCCATACCCCGGGATGTGATTGCGCTCCGTTCTCAATAGCAAGGGATAGCTCATTGAGCTGCTCTATTTTGAAGCCATGCGCCGCAATGGGTTGCAAACGGTTGCCCGTTTGTGAAAGCTCTGCGATCCAGGCGGCTTTCATATCGAAGCGATTGACGGCCAGGTGACAGATGCTTTGCAATGTGCTTTCAATATCCGACTGACTGAGGAAAATTTGTGATACCTCGTACAAGGCGCTTAATTCTTCCAGGCGCTGATTAAGGTTGGTCTGCAATTGCTTGATTTCAGTGATGTCACGCCCGACGCCGACGACGCCGACAATCGCCCGGCGCGAGTTGCGCAGCGGGGTGAGGGAGATTTGGAGCGTGCGAGGATTGGGCCCGGTTTGTTCCCATTCGTACACTTGGGTGGTGCCATCGAGCGCTTGCTGGAAAGCAGTTTGGTGTTGGGAGCTGGTTTGTTCCCCTAACAGTTCGTCTAGCTTTTGGCCGATTTGCAATTGCTGCTTATAGCCGCGCCGTTCGGCGCCGTGCCCATAGACAGCAATCAGCCGGCCTTGCGGGTCAAGGCTGAAGATGATGTCATCCATCGATTCAACCAGGGAGCGGAAGCGCTCTTCTGTCTCCTGGCGAGAAAGCTCAGATTGTTCCAGGTTGGCCAGCATTTCATTGATGGCCAAGGTAAGCCGGTCTACCTCGTCTCGCCCTTGGCCCGTGCTGATGCGTTGTGTCAGGTCGCCCGTTTGTCCAATTTGGGCAACCTGACGCTGTGTGCGTGCCAGGCGGTTGAGCAGTGTCCATTCGAGGAGAGAAAACAACACAACAGCAAACAGTACGCCCATGCCGGCGATTGTCAATAGCAAATAGTTGAGCAATATTGTGCCGGCGCGATAGATAGTGCGAGGTTGCTCAAAGCGCAACAGATAATTGGGTGCGCCGTTGATGTCAGGGAGCAGGGTATAGCCGATGAGCGTGTCGGTTGCGGAAATATGGCTTGTGAAAGGGATGCCGGCCTGTAAGCTGATGAGGGCTTGCTGCTCTGCGGGGGTGCTGATGGCTGAGAGGGGCAACACCTGGAAGGGCAGGCCGGCAATTTCAGTCAAACGCGTCAGCTCAGAGGCGTTCAGGCGACGGGTGAGGACGAGTGTGCCGTTGGCCGGGCCGCTGCCATCGGTATGCAGGATGGGGTGAGCGACAATCAGGGTCGGATCGCCATCGAGCTGAATCAGACCGCTGCGCATTTCAGTTTGTTCAGGGGCGGCAAGCAAGGGGCTGTTGGGCTTGAGCTGAACGAGCAGTTCGCCGGAAAGATCGTTGACCTGATTGCTGTTCAGGTCAACTTCCTTGCTGAACAAAATCTCGCCTTGGATGTTCAGGATCACAAAAGAATTGACTTGCAATTGTGTCAGGACGTTATCGAGCAGATTGGAGGTTTCATAGGCAGTGTTGCGATTGGCGACATAAAGGTAGGTATCATCCCATGAGGCCCAGTCCTTGGCGGTCTGTTCCAGGGCGCGTTGTTCGTCGCTCAGCAGAGCTTGCAAGCGTTCTGCATTTTGCCTGGCATTGGTGCGCTGTTGCTCTTCAAAATAGGGCAAAACCCCCTGACGCACCGTTAGCGAAACGGCCCCCAACAGGATTAAGGTGGTAACCAGAATGACAACAATGACCTTGATGCGCAAACTCATGCTCGCCTCTCAACCAATCCAATGAAGAAAGGGTAGGAACCTTTTCATTATACGTCAATCTATGTCAAATGGGTTAACAAATTTCGTTTAGAATGGGGCGCGCCGCCAGCAAGGCCCGGGCGCGATGGCTGAGGCGGTTCTTTTCTGCCATGCTTAACTCAGCCATGCAGCGTTGCAGTTCGGGCAGGTAGAAGATGGGATCGTAGCCAAAGCCGTTTTGGCCGCGTTCTTGGGGGATGATTTCACCGTAACAATCGCCGGTGACAAAGCGGATGGGGGCGTTGGGCTGTTGAATGGCGATCGTGCAATGAAAATGAGCGGTCCAGGGGCGGGGTTTGCCCTGCAATTGTTGCAACAGGTAGGCGCGTCGATCGGCATCTGTGGCGTTGGGTTGCGGAGCATAACGGGCAGAGTGAATGCCAGGGGCGCCAGCCAGGGCGTCTACTTCCAGGCCGGAATCGTCGGCCAGGGTGATCAACCCGCTGAGGCGGCAAAAGGCTTCAGCTTTGAGGGCGGCGTTTTCAGCATAAGTCTGGCCGGTTTCTTCAACGACCAGGGTCAGGCCCAGTTCAGCTGGGGTAACAATTTGGCATTCGAGCCCCTGCAAGAGGTCCACGATCTCCAGGCGTTTGCCGGGGTTGTTGGTAGCAATGAGCAGACGGGTGGGCATGGCGCTCCTTTTAATTTCTATCAAAAATATCATAAAAAATTGACTTGTCTAAAACATCGTGCTATAATCTGCACAAAGTTATTATACCCTTTTTATGATCTGAGAATCTGTGAATCAAACGCGCTATCCGTTACGGGTGAATATTGGATTCCTGCTGAATCAACCGCTTGGCAGTTGGCGAGACATTCATTTTGAGTTCCCTACCCTACGCCTGAGTGAAGATTTGCCCCTCACAGATTTTGCCGGGGTGGTACGCTTCAATCGCGCCGTTCAAGGGTTGTTGGCCGAGGCGGATTTTTCGGCGACGTTGACCCTGCAATGTGTGCGTTGTTTGACGGATTATCCGCAGCGTTTGCACAGTCAGTTCCAAGAGCTTTTTGCGTTTCGTCGCGATCAGGTGACCGAATCGGGCCTGATGGTGCCGGAGGATGGCAATGTTGATTTTGCGCCTTTGGCAATTGAGTATTTATTGATTGAAATTCCAATCAAGCCGCTTTGCAAACCGAATTGTCGGGGCCTGTGTGTGGAATGTGGCGCCGATCTGAATGTGGCTGCCTGTGAACACCATGCCGCTGATGCTGCATCGGGATGAACAGACAGGGTCTTTGCAGGAGGAGAACAATCAGTGGCAAACCCAGGTAGACGCAAACGGAATACGGAAATTTTGACCATGCTGCTTGAAAAGGCGGATGTGCAGGGCTACCTGACAACGGATGATCTGATGGAAGTGTACCCGGATGTCAGTCAGGATGCGGAGCGGTTTGAGGCCATTTTGCTGGCTCTGCGGCGGCGTGGGGTAGATATCTTGGATCACGAAGGGGAGTCCTACGAGGATGACCTGCCGATAGATTTGGAAGTTGAAACCACGAGTAGCTTTGAGAGCGTGGGTGCCGATGATACGATTGGCTTGTATCTCAAGGAGATGTCGCGTGTGCCGTTGCTCTCTTTGGATGAAGAAGTGCAGCTTGCACAGGCGATCGAGAAAGGCCGTCAGGCGCGGCGCACCCTCGACCGGTTGAATGGTCATCTCACCCCGGCCCGGCGGGCCGAGTTGGAGCAAAGCGAAAACGAGGGACAGCAGGCGCGCGAGCACTTGATCAAGGCCAATACCCGTCTGGTGGTCAGCATTGCCAAGCGCTACATGGGGCGCGGCGTGCCGTTCCTTGATTTGATTCAAGAAGGCAACCTGGGCCTGATGAAGGCGGTTGAAAAGTATGAATATGAGCGTGGCTTTCGCTTTTCCACATATGCCACCTGGTGGATCCGCCAAACGATTTCGCGCTCAATTGCTGATCAGGGGCGCACCATTCGCGTGCCGGTGCATATGGTAGACCGCATCCGGCAACTGTATCGGCAGACGCACGAATTGGAGCAAAAGTTGGGCCGTGCGCCGACGACGGAAGAACTGGCCGAGTCGCTCAGCGTGTCGCCGGGCAAGGTCGAATGGATGATGAGCGTCTCGTGGTTGCCGCTTTCTTTGGAAAGCCCGATCAACGAGGATGAGGATGATTCGGAGCTGGGCATGTTTGTCGAAGATCAGCTGACGCCCACGCCGGTGCAAAGTGCCTACTCCAAGCTGCTGCGCGATAAAGTGGAAGAAGTGTTGGATACGTTGCCGCCGCGCGAGGCGCGCATTTTGCGGCTGCGGTTTGGGCTGGAAAATGGACACACCTATACCCTGGAAGAGGTCGGGCAGAAGTTTGGCCTGACGCGCGAGCGCATTCGGCAGATTGAGGGCAAAGCGCTGCGGCGTTTGCGTCATCCGCGCCGGGCGCGGCAGTTGAAGGAATATCTTTAGGCCTGACCGTTGAGTTTGAACAGGCCGCGTTGCAGGCGGTCTGTGGCTTCTTCGGTCAGTGGAACGAAGACGCGCACGCGCGTGCCTTTGCCGGGGGCCGAAATGATATCCAAATAGCCGTTGACCAATTCGGTGCGCTCGCGCAGGTTGACCATGCCCAGGCTGCCGCGGCGCTCGTAGGCTTTGTTGATCGCCTGCACATCAAAGCCGGCGCCGTTATCAGCAATCTCCAACAAGATGAAATCGGGTTGCTTGGGCACGAACTGAATGCTGACGCGAATCTCGCTGGCTTTGGCGTGTTTGCGGGCATTGTTGACCGCTTCTTCGGCAATGTAAAACAGCACGGTGTGTTTGGTCACATCCAACGGAGCGATTGCCTCGGGGTTGACATCAATGACAACGTTTTGCTGATAGGTGTCGCGCATTTTTTCGGCCATCACCTTCAGGGCAGCAACCAAACCTTCGGTTTCCAGCACCAACGGGCGCATGGTGAACAGCATGTGCCGGATCTCCTGGGTGGTGCGACGGGCAAATTCCTCGATGCGGGCTAATTCTTCAGGTACTTCTTCCGGGCGTTGCTCCAGCATCTTGCGGACAATGTTCAGCCGCATGGCGATGGCGGAGACGGATTGGGTGGGGCCATCGTGCAGGTCGCGCGCCAGTTTCTTGCGCGCTTCTTCTTGGATTTCAACGATTCGGTTCTTTTCGCGTTCCAGGTCTTGGTATAAGCGGGCGTTTTGAATGGCAATGACTGCCTGATGGCTGACCATTTCCAGCATCTCACGCCGTTCGGCGTTGAAATAATTGGCTTCTGGGTGGGCATAAACCATTGCACCATAAACTTGCATGCCGCGCACAAGCGGCAAACAATAGGCGCTGGCGCAACTTTGCATGGCAAAGAGCTGTCCAAGCTCGGGGTCTTGGGCCGGGTTTTCAATCAGTTGAGGGCTACCTTCTTTTAAAGCAGCAGCCAGGGCGCCTTGTTCCGCCGGAAACGTGCGTTTGGCATCTGCGGGGGAAAGCCGCCGCCCGGCTTCCATGCGCAGGTCGTGCTCTGCAAACAACATCACCGCACAGACCAATCGCGTTGTGCTCGGTTTTTCGCCTAGCAAGGTTGCACTCAGGTCGAGAGCAGTATCCAACACAACCTGATAGTTCAGCGAGGCGCTGAGGATTTCAATCATGCGGTAGAGGGCTTGAATGCGCTCGCGTTCCTGGCGTTTGGCGCGTTGTTCTGTTTCTCGCCTTATACCCATTTCATTCAAGTAGGTTTTGCGCAGTCGGCGGATGACAAAGTGACCGGTGAGGCCAAGAATCAAACCAGCGCCAAGGTTGAGGCCACCCAACAGGGCCAGGGGTTGCCAGTTGGCCAGGTCTAGCTGTTGCTGGGCAAACAGCCAGCCGGCTTGTGCCAGGCAGAGTAGCACGCCAATGAGCAAGCCGCCGCGAAGTTCATAATAGATGGCGGCGGTCAAGAGGGGCAAAATGCCTGCCCAGTAAACCGGGCCGTTCACGCCGCCGGTGAGCACGAACAGCAGCAAGGCAACGACGCAGTCTACCATCAGGTTGAGCGGACGATGCCATACCAGCCGCCGATTGAGCATGGCAAGCACCGAGACAAAGACGTTCCACAACGCCGGCACAAAGAACAGCAACAGGGTTTGCGTATCCAAAACGCCCCGCGCAGAGATCGTCGTCAGCAGGCTGAGCAATGCCAGCCAGCGCATGGAGATGACCAACCAATCGGCCAGGTAAGGATAGTTGGATGCTGAAGCGCGCATGGCTTAACTATACCCTATTTTGTGGCAAGGATGAAGGAAGTTTGCGAATCTGATAGGTGCGGCACAGTTTTCCTGAGAAAAATCATGCGATTTTTATGACGTTTTCGCCTTTTCCTCTAAGCTGAGCTTACTATACTGAAGGTGTCTTTTTTTTTCTGGATTGATTTATCCCAATTCTGTGGCGTTTTCTTAAATTTTTTATTGTGCGTGACCTGCTGCGTTTGGACGCAGAGGTGTTTTTTTTGCTTGCCCACAAAAACGTGTGGGATTATTTTAACAAGGGCACACAGCGTGCCAGGAGGACGAAATGAATATTTTGTTTGTTGTCCTTGGGGTTGTGGCGATTTTCTATGTCGCCTACCTCACGTATGGCAAGTTCCTTGCCACGCGGGTCTTCAAGCTTGATAATAGCCGCAAGACCCCGGCCGTTGAGTTGGAAGATGGCGTGGATTATGTGCCGACCGAGCCCAAGTTCTTGCTCGGACAGCATTTTTCTGCCATTGCAGCAGCAGGCCCCATCACCGGCCCTATTCTGGCTGGGATTATGTTCGGTTGGGTGCCGGCGCTGATTTGGATTGTGCTAGGCTCCATCTTTGTCGGCGGCGTGCATGATATGGGCGCCCTAGTGGCCTCGGTGCGGCACAAGGCCCGCTCGATCACGGAAGTGGTCAAGATCAATGTCTCCAAACGGGCGTGGGTGCTGTTTATGGCCTTTATTTGGATCACGTTGGTGTATGTGATCGTGGCCTTCACCGATATTACGGCCAGCTCGTTTGTTGGCATCATCACGCTTGAAAATGGCGAAAAGGTTGGTGGTGGTGCCATTGCAACCTCTTCGCTGCTCTATCTGGCTTTGCCGGTGGTGATGGGCTTGCTGCTCAAATATACCAAGCTGAACCTGACCTGGGCAACGATTATCTTCCTGCCGTTGGTTGGCGTGGCCATTTGGGTGGGCAAATACATCCCGTTTGACCTGGCTGCTGCCTTGGGTGTGGATGGCTCAACCGCGATTAAAGTGTGGGATGTGATCATTTTGGTTTATTGTCTGATTGCGTCGGTCTTGCCGATGTGGTTGCTCTTGCAACCGCGCGGTCACCTGGGCGGCTACTTTATGTATGCAGCCATTCTGACGGCGGCCATTGGCGTGTTGTTTGGCGGTTTCAAGGTGCAATACCCGGCCTTTACCAAGCCGATGGCGGATGCAACCCAATTCTTCTTCCCGATGTTCCCGTTGCTGTTCATCACCGTCGCCTGCGGTGCTTGCTCAGGCTTCCATTCTCTGGTGGGTTCTGGGACGACCTCCAAGCAGCTCAAGCGTGAGGGCGACGCAAAGATCATTGGCTATGGCGCCATGTTGCTGGAAGGCATCATCGCCGTGGTGGCGTTGGCCTGTGTGATGATCTTGACCAAAGATAGCGCCTTGCTTTCGAAGTCGCCCAACTTCATTTATGCTTCGGGCATTGGCAACTTCCTGGCGCTGTTGGGCGTGCCGGCCGCGTTTGGCATTTCGTTTGGGTTGATGGCTTTCACAACCTTCGTCTATGACACGCTGGATGTTTGCACGCGCTTGGGCCGTTACATCATTGAGGAGTTGACGGGCTGGCGCACGCTGCCTGGCAAGCTCTTCTCGACCGCCTTGACCGCGGGTGTGCCGATTCTGTTTGTCATGCGCACGGCCTTGGATGCCAAAGGCAATCCCATCCCGGCCTGGAAGGTGTTCTGGAATACGTTTGGCGCTTCCAATCAGTTGTTGGCGGGCCTGGCATTGATTGGCATCACCGTTTGGCTGTTCAGCGCCTATCGCAAGAGCAAGGTTTGGCTGGCAACCTTCATCCCGGCAGTTTGGATGTTCGTGATGAGCAACTGGGCGTTGATCAATTTGGTGCGTGCGGGCTGGTTCAAAGATGGCTTCAAGCTGACCTCTGACCCGGTGCCGTACGTCTCGGTGGTGCTGATTGTGCTGTCGGTGTTGATGGTGGTCGAAACGATCGCGGCTATGCTGCGCATTAGCAAGAGCGGAGGGGCCTCCCAACCCGAAGCGGTGCCAGCGGTTGCGCAATGAAAGCGTCGGTTTGCCAGGGGGATGAAACAATTGAGCGGTTTTGAGGATCAGGGCGGGAGAGATTTCCCGCCCTGAATGGTGATTTGACAAGGATTGTTTTTGCAGGTATAAGTTGGGCAAAAATATTGAAGGAGGAAGGATGTTTCGTCCGCGCCGCGCGTTGTTGTATATCCCTGGGGATGACTGGCACAAGCTCGAAAAAGGGGCCGGGTTGGATGTGGATTGTGTGTGTATGGATCTGGAAGATGGGGTGGCTCTGAATCGCAAGGAAGCTGCCCGGGCAACCATTGTTCAGGCGCTGCAAAGCCTGCCGTTTGGTCGCGCAGAGCGCCTGGTGCGCATTCAACCGCTTGCTTCTGGTGCGGCGGAGGCCGATTTGCGGGCGGTGTTGCCGGCACATCCGGATGGAATTGTG
>Ga0208695_1002138_pt1 | contig 14896 bp, 18 predicted proteins | sample AD_UKC111_MetaG_FD_184449 | JGI IMG/M metagenome (GOLD analysis project Ga0208695, IMG submission 184449) | Active sludge microbial communities of municipal wastewater-treating anaerobic digesters from Hong Kong - AD_UKC111_MetaG (SPAdes)... | ecosystem: Engineered > Bioreactor > Anaerobic >... | reverse complement strand
TGTTGAGGGCATATATGAGATTTGATATTAAGAATTATCTGGTTCCCATTATACTGATAATAATCGGAATAGTTATAATTACAAGAAAGGACAACAGGAGAAGCAACGGTTAAAAAACCAGCCGGCCCAAACCAATACAGCTTCGGGCAGTTGGAAGCCATGTTGCGTTTATAAGTACCGGCTGTTTACATATACACTCTTTCATAACCAATAAAGGCTGCTGAATATAATGCAAGGGTTTTACTTGTGTTTAATCCGATGCATTATATTCAGTTTTTTGTTTTATTTATAATGAACAAATAAAAAAAGCGAATATAAATATCGCTCCGGAATAGTAAATCTATTGCTTTTTACGCTTTAAAGTGGTATATTATAAGATACGGCAAATTTGTGTCAGCACACAATACACCTATTATAGAGTATCACATTTCAGTCAGTATGTCAATAGGTCTTTGAAAGTTTTTTAGATTAAATTTTATATTGGGGTGATTGCTTTTGCCATTTGAGATTATGGGCATATCTTCATCGCTGATAGAAAAGCAAGCGATAACAGAGATTGAAAAATGCAACGAATTTACAGCCGAATTCGGATTAGTCCTATCCCGCTTTGAAGCTGCCGAGCTGGTTGAAACCCGTAATATTGCCCTAAGAAGCAACGGAAGAATCGAATTCGGGAGCGGCGCCATCCAAAAGATAATCAGGGAATTCTGTGACTCTCCATATATTTCAATGCACAACTATGCTGAAACAATTCATGAGCTTACGGAAATGTTTTACTACTATAAAAATGAGACTCTTGATTTGATGAGCGATGATGATCTTATAAAATTCATGAAAAACAGCTTTGACGGCAAATGCCAGGGATCCCTGGAACTGCTTTCCGGACGGGAGCTTGCCAATATGGCGCGGAATTTGAGGTACGGATATCCTCCTGACTATTCGGAGGATCAGATGGCGGATGAGGAGGATGAAGATGGCGAATATTGAAAAGCGTCGTATCATTGACAGTAATAAGCTAAGCAGTGAGCAATATTTTACTTCAATCCTGAAAGAGGCTTATGCCAAGGGGCTTTTGTGCGACACTGACATGGAGAACATCCAGATGCAATGTATTCAACTTTTGGCATATAAATGTGAAATATACAACGGCGGCGAAAGCAGTTCCATAAGAGTGGAGGAGGCTGAAAGCATTATGAAATCCAACCTCTGCACAATAGGACTATATTTGAAGTCTCTGCCTGATGTTAACTTCGCAGTCAGTGAACTAAAAAAGGCAAGTATTTTCGAAATTTATCAGAAGGGAAGAAAGCTGATTAATGTCAGGCTTCATTCCGCAAAACATATTTTTGACCTGATTCGGAAGAATAAATTGGTTACACCCAACTATTCCTATAATTCAACAATAAACGAAGGGATTGAAAGCTTCTTCAAGGCATATGACCCTGATTATGAGGCTCATGAGACACCCGCATCCATCGATTATCAGCTTTGCAATCCTGTCACTGATTTGATAGGGATCGAGTTTATTCAGAAATACCTTGAGAATCTTTTTCTCGAAAATGAATTCTGCAGGCATTTTGCAGCAGAGGATATCCATTATCTGCTTTACGGATACGACAAAGAGTACAAGGATTTGCTGATCAGTATCTTTGAGCAGGTATTGACCGCAGCACTGGGGTGTTCCTTTGCAAACCGCAGCGTTGTGAAACTGGATATTACAGCAGAAGAGATTAGGCATCTTCATTATGAACTATCGGGATATAACGAGCATTCACTTGCTTTGAAAATCCGCGAGGCAGCCGGAAAGGTGCTTGAAGAGCTGAATATTGACAGCCTTCCGCTAAGAAGATATATAGAAAAAAGCCTGCCGGGAATTATAACCAATATCCTTCACGCAGTAAGGATGAATACCCTGGACAAAACCTTCATATCGAGGGTTTTACCGGACTTGAAACCCGGAATCCGATTTCTGTCCGGGGCGAAGATGCATGATGAGGATTACAGAAAGCTGATTGACGAATTGCTCATGTGCCGTCATTCATCCGATAAGCTTGCGCTTATAAAAGAAAAAGTAAAATCCTTCGGGGACTTGGAGGATTTATTATTTGATGCAATGCTCAATGAGGAAGAAATCACTTCGGTTTTTGATATCCTTGGAGATATAGAGATTGCCGCACTGATAAGAAGGCATCCGTTTAAAACTGATATACAGGCAGTGGATTTATCGGAAGCGGAAATGGCATTGCGGCTATACCTGAAAAACTATATTGACCGGCTTCCGAAAGTTAGGCAGGAAGAAATTTTTGAGAAGGCGGATAGCCTTATTGTTGAATGAGCATTCCGCATAAAGAGGGACACGGGGACGTTTCTCCTGTCCCGATTTCAGCGGGACAGGAGAAACGTCCCCATGTCCCACAAATATTTATTGGAATACGTACGGCAAATGTATATAATATATTTGTTAACGATGTTTTTTGCTGAGTGCAGCTGTTATTTTTTTGATGTGGGGGTCTTAACCTATGAATAAGCTGAGGAGATTCATTTCATATTATAAGCCATATAAAGGCTTATTCTTTCTTGATATGTTCTGTTCACTTACGGTAGCGGGAATAGATCTGCTGTTTCCTGTGCTTGTAAGATACCTGCTGGACCACGGCATAAGTGTTGAAATTGGCGTGGCTTTTGATATCATTTTGAAGATTGGGGCATTAATGCTCGGAATGCACATACTCAAGTACTTCTGCCAGTATTTCATTACAGCTTGGGGCCATATAATGGGCGCCAGAATTGAGTATGACATGAGAGAGGATATTTTTTCACATCTCCAGAAGCTGTCCTTTTCCTTCTATGACAATAACAAGACCGGGCAGATAATGTCGAGGATTGTCAACGACCTGTTTGATATAAGCGAATTGGCACACCACGGACCTGAGGAAGTGTTCGTTTCAATTATAAAAATACTCGGAGCTTTCCTTATACTGCTCAGTATAGATGTGAAGCTTACCTTGATTACCTTTGCCTTTGTACCCTTACTTATGGGCTTTGCATATTTCTACAACAACAAGATGCGTTCGGTATTCAGGCGGAACAGACAGAAGGTGGCGGAAATAAATGCACAGATTGAGGACAGTATTGCCGGAATAAGAGTTGTACAGTCTTTTTCCAATGAGAGCGAGGAACAGGAGAAGTTCACCCGAGGGAACAAGGGCTTTCTCGATACAAAACAGGAAAGCTATTATTACATGGGCCGCTTCTTCAGCGGGGTGGAATTTTTTGACGGTATAATTTATATTTTTGCCGTTATTGCCGGTGCATATTTCATAAAGCTTGGGAAAGTAGCAACCTCGGATCTCGTGGCATATCTGCTGTATATAAATACCTTCCTTGTGCCCATAAGGTCTCTTATCCATTTTACCGAGCAGTTCCAAAAGGGGATGACAGGATTTGAAAGGTTCCTGGAAATACTGGATACGGAGCCGGACATAAAGGACGGTGAGGACAGCATAACCCTTGAGAAAGCCGAGGGAAGGGTTGAATTTATAAATGTCTCCTTCAAGTATGGCGAAGGAGGCCAGGTATTAAGGGACATAAATCTGAATCTGGAGCCCGGAGAGACGGTTGCTCTCGTGGGGCCCTCAGGGGGAGGAAAATCAACACTCTGCAGCCTTATACCAAGGTTTTATGAGGCTACTGAGGGTTCAATAAAAATTGACGGAATAGATATTAAAAACATCAAACTGAAGTCCCTGAGAAAAAATATCGGGATTGTCCAGCAGGATGTTTACCTTTTTGCGGGGACTGTGATGGAAAACATAAAATACGGCAAGCCAGGGGCCTCGGATGAAGAAGCCATAGAGGCAGCAAAGAAGGCGAATGCCCACGAATTTATTATGACTCTGGAAAAGGGCTATGATACTTATGTGGGAGAAAGGGGAGTAAAGCTTTCCGGAGGGCAGAAGCAGAGAATAAGCATTGCCAGGGTTTTTTTGAAAAACCCTCCTATACTTATACTGGATGAAGCGACCTCATCCCTTGATAATCAAAGTGAGAGGATTGTACAGCAATCCCTGGAGGAATTGTCCAGCAGCAGAACCACTTTTGTAATAGCCCACAGACTGTCCACAATCAAGAGAGCAAAAACAATATTGGTGCTTACCGATAATGGAATCGAAGAAAAGGGAAATCATGAGGAGCTTATAAGCAGCGGCGGAGTATACGCATCCCTGTATAATGCACAGTTTGATGATTATGAAGAAGTTAAGGTATAAATGAGAATAAGCCCGGGAGGGGATCTCAGGCTTATTTACAGGGAGTGTTCTTGGAAAAATCAGTATTAGCATTTCATGAACATAGTATAACAGGCAAATGTGCAGATTTTATGAAGAAAAATAAAAAAATGATGCTTGCAATGCTGCCGATGATGTTCAGAGGACATAAAAATGGAAGCTGCTGTGAACATAATAAAGCAAATGATGAAAATAACAGGCAGCTTGAACAGTGAAAGCTGCGCCAACCGTAATGCCGGCAAGAATGCCGGCTTTCTTCATATACCGAGCATTAAGAGAAAATCGTACAAATATCCGAGCAGTATTCCAAATACCAGGAAGTAAGCAATATATAATCCTATTGCTCTTTTTTTCATAATCACGGCTAATCCTGCAATTACACCTGCGCTTGTACCGGGACCTGTTATCATGAAGGCCAGAAGTGATCCTTGACTGGCACCTCCTGCTATAAGAGCATTTATTATGGGAATGGAGGATGAACCGCTGACAAATAGGGGTAATCCTACAAGAGCCATGAATGGTACTGCAAATTTGTTGCCTGTTCCCAGGTATTTCGTAATTACTTCTGCCGGTACGAATCTGTTTATCAGGAAACCTATTGCGGCGAATATGGCAAAGTATAATAGAACTTGCTTTATACCCACCTCATAGAATACTTTAAAAAGCTCCTTTAATTTATATTTTTCTGCAAAGCTCCCGGCTTTTTCATATATGTTATCGGCCGAACAACATACTGCCTCTGAGGCTGTACTGATGCAGCAGCAGGAAGAAACAGGAAATATGACCTTGGGCTGCGAACAGCTGCATGCTTCTGCAGGCTTTGGAGCACAACAGGATGAGGCTTCTTTTCTTTCTGCGAATCTAGCTTGGCCTTCCAAAAGCCTTGTATTTTCCTCAATGAAATGTGTGATATAGCCTGAACCAATACCAATAATCAAAGAAGAGGCAGTAAGTGCTGCGGCGAATTTTACACTTACTAATCCGGAGATAAATATGAATCCATCCGGACTCATTAAAGGGGATGATGTGAGAAATGCCATTATCGGCCCCCAAGGCAGGGCTGCTGTCAGCATTGAAACTATAACAGCCATGGTTCCGCAAGCGCAGAAGGGGGTGAATGCGCCGAAGGCGACACTTCCGGTTATTGATACACCGGCTTTTTTCATAAGTATTTTTCTTAGTTTTTCCGGGTCTGCATACACTTTCACAGCTGCAGCTGTGAGTATGCCGAAGGCAAGGACCGGAGCATTATGGAGCAATGTGCCGGCAACATAGCCGATGGTTTCCTTCAAAAGATTAAGCATTATACTTCCTCCAAAATTAATCGTAAATTTACGATATGTTTATTTAAAAAATTTTTACCTGTTATTTTTTGCAGTCGCATTCAGTCTGGATCAAATCATCTGATAGTTCTTTAATGAATTTATTGATTATTTCTTCGTTTAAGAAGAAACAGGTCCACTGTCCCCTTTTCTCCTTGTAAATGATTCCGGCATCCAGAAGCACTTTTATATGCTGTGATACCGTTGATTGAGCGAGCCCTGTAGCATTTACAACATCACCGACGCTTATGCCGTTTTCATAGTATTCAATCCTGTTACAGCAAGTGCCTATTGATCTGTTTTTCAATGATTTGACTATCTGGTATCTGACTTCGTTTCCCAAAGCATTACAGATTTTTGATATATTCATGTAGTTAACCTCCGACATCGTTTTTCTACGATGTATTGTATCGCAAATTTACGATGAGGTCAATAGGAAACTATAAATTATTTTGTATTGCATTTAGTTCTATATAGAGGATTGCAAATATAAGTATTAATGCGGCGTTTATTTATGTAATATATATTGACGGTATGGAGGTATTATCATATATTATAAATAGATATATATCTATATAGGGGGGATAGAGTGAATCAGGATTATAATGCTAATGCAAGAATTATCAAAGCACTTTCAGATCCAAGCAGACTTAAAATAGTTGACATTTTATCCTGCGGGGAAAAGTGCGCCTGTGAGATATTGGAACATTTTGATCTTACTCAGCCAACGCTTTCACATCATATGAAGGTATTGATGGAGTGCGGTATTGTGGAATGCAGAAAAGAAGGGCTGTGGAACTATTATTCATTAAATGGCACAAACTGCAATAAGCTTATATTATTTCTTATGAGTATTATTACAAATACAGATGATTGTATCTGTAAAGAAAAACCCGAATGTGAATGCAAATGAGAGGAAAATAAATGAACAATAAACAAAAGTCAATAAAAATGGATAATGAAGCCCTTAATTTTTTTGCCAAGTATCTGACAGTGTGGGTTGCAATATGTATAGTTGCAGGTGTAATTCTGGGTCAGGTACTGCCGATAGTGCCGGAAACCCTGAGCAAATTTGAATATGCAAATGTATCAATACCGGTAGCGATACTTATATGGCTGATGATATACCCGATGATGCTTAAGATTGATTTTTCAAGTATAGTTAGTGCAACAAAAAAGCCAAAAGGTCTGATTGTTACCTGTGGTACAAATTGGCTTATCAAGCCGTTTACCATGTATGCAATTGCTGCATTTTTCTTTTATGTAGTATTCAAAGCCCTGATTCCTGCTGAATTGGCCAAGGAATACCTGGCTGGAGCAGTACTTTTGGGTGCGGCCCCCTGTACGGCAATGGTATTTGTATGGAGCCATCTTACAAAGGGAGATGCTGCTTATACCCTGGTACAGGTAGCAGTTAATGATTTGATACTGCTTGCCGCCTTTACTCCCATAGTGGCTTTTCTGCTTGGTGTCAGTGATGTCGCTGTCCCTTATGATACATTATTCCTGTCGGTTATATTGTTTGTGGTAATACCTTTGGCAGGGGGCTATTTCTCGAGGAAATATATAATAAAATGCAAAGGTTTGGACTACTTTAACAACGTATTTTTAAAGATGTTTGACAATACCACCGTAATAGGGTTATTGCTTACATTAATAATCATTTTCTCTTTCCAGGGAGAAATCATATTGAATAATCCGCTGCATATAGCACTTATAGCCGTGCCGTTGACATTACAAACCTTCCTTATATTCTTCCTGGCATACGGCTGGGCAAAGGCATGGAAGCTTAAACATGATATAGCAGCTCCGGCCGGGATGATAGGGGCAAGCAATTTCTTTGAGCTTGCAGTTGCAGTGGCAATTTCATTGTTCGGGCTTGAATCAGGTGCGGCATTGGCTACTGTTGTAGGGGTACTAGTTGAGGTTCCGGTTATGCTGGCATTGGTAAAAATTGCAAACGGCACAAGGCATTGGTTCACTGAAGCTCAACATGTATCTCAGCCTGTGCAGGAAGCACTGCGGGAGGCAGCCATGACTGGCAAAAGTAAAAAAAAGAATAGAAAGAAAAGGTGTGAATAGTAGTGATAGCTGATATGCACAGTAATCTGAAAAAGGCTGGAGTATCTCCCTGGCTATATGACTATATCAGGCAAAGAGGGGATTCTATGAACGTAACCTTGAGATTGTCTATGCACGGGTGATGAGTGGCTTATGAAGAACCATCTGGATTGATGGGAAAACCTGAAAACTTAGAGAAATTTACTGCATTTTTGGTTCGAGATATTGTATTATACATTGATAATGATGTTCTGAAAGAACACCTGGATAAGAATAAGATGCTCATAAATATTGAGGGCTATGGGCGTCAGCTTTTTGAGATTAAGGAGGAGTCTTGAATGAATAATAGGGGAGTTATGAGTGGTGGATGCTGCTCATGCGGATCAGGCTGCTGCAGTGGAGAAGCACCAAAGCAGGCTGGCAACAGGCGTGTGGTTATAGATTTTTTATACCTTGATTTGAGTGTCTGCAAATGGTGCCAGGGTACAGATAAAAGCCTCGAGGAAGCTTTGAATGATATTTCCAATGTACTGCAGGCATCCGGTATTGAGGTTGTTGTTAACAAAATCAATGTTACCAGCCAAGAACTGGCAATAAAGCATAAATTCATCAGTTCCCCTACAATCCGTGTAAACGGCAGGGATATTCAAATGGAGGTCAGGGAGAAGCTGTGTGATTCCTGCGGTGATCTTTGCGGCGACAATGTAGATTGTCGTGTATGGGTATACAATGGAGAAGAGTATACAATACCGCCAAAAGCCCTGATAATAGAAGGTATTCTGAAAGCAGTGTATGGCGGAGAAACAGCATATGATAGTACTGAGTACAAACTTCCGGAAAACCTGAAGAAGTTTTATAAATCGATGAATCAGAAAAACAAAATCAATGGTAATAATAAAAAAAGTTTATTCTGCGGAAGTGGAGAAAATAAATGCTGCTAAAGCTATAAATCCTTTGCAGTGCTGGGATTTGTATTTCTATTGGGGGAGGTGAGATCAATGAGCTATATTGCTCAGATATTTAGCTGGTTAAATGCTCAGCTGCTTAAAATGACGTGGCTGTCGGAGCTGGTTGAAGCTCTGGTGGAGAAGGTATTTGGCCTATCCGTCGAAACAAGGCTTGGAGGAAGCATTCACTTCTTTATATATGATGTAATTAAGATATTTATACTTCTGTCTGTACTCATATTTGCAATATCCTATATACAGAGCTATTTTCCGCCTGAGAAGACCAAGAAAATGCTTGGCGGCTTCAAAGGTATCAAGGGGAACATTTTAGGAGCATTGTTAGGTACTATAACACCCTTCTGAAGTTGCTCAAGTATACCGATATTTATCGGTTTTACCTCGGCCGGGCTGCCGTTGGGTGTAACATTCTCGTTTTTAATATCATCACCATTGGTTGATTTAGCTTCAATGCTGATACTGATGTCATTCTTTGGAACCAAGATTGCAATTGCTTATGTTGTTGTCGGACTGATACTTGCAGTTGCAGGTGGTACGGTCATTGACAAGCTGGGACTGGAAAAATATGTTGAGAGCTATGTAAGAGATATAGAAAATGTCGACCTGGATATGTTAGAAATGACACGTCATGAAAGGAGTTCTTATTCAAAACAGCAGGTAAAGGATATTATTAGAAAAGTTTGGTTGTATATATTGATTGGTGTTGGCATAGGAGCCGCAATCCACAATTGGATTCCTCAAAGCATAGTGGAAAATGTCATAGGAGAAAACAATCCTTTTGCGGTTTTATTGGCAACTGCTATAGGAGTTCCGATGTATGCTGATATATTCGGCACTATTCCTATTGCAGAGGCACTGTTTACCAAAGGTGTAGGAGTAGGTACCGTTCTTTCCTTCATGATGGCTGTTACTGCATTGTCTTTGCCTTCGATGATATTGCTGAGTAAGGTTGTAAAGCCGAAGCTTCTGGCAATATTTGTTGCAATAGTGTCTATCGGTATTGTGATAATAGGGTATTTATTCAATGCGGTTTCTTTTATTTTAATATAATAGAAATATTTTAAGGAGGTCAAAAAATGGTAATAAAAGTATTGGGATCAGGCTGCATGAACTGCAGGAAGCTTGAAGAAAACACAAAAGCGGCAGCGAAGGAACTGGGTATTGATGCAAAAGTTGAGAAAGTAGAAAATTTCAAAGATATATTGGCATATGGAGTAATGAAAACACCTGCACTTGTTATAAATAATAAAGTGCAGGTTATGGGCAGAGTTGCGGCCACCGAAGAGATAAAAAGGCTTCTGGTATAATTAAGCTCTATTTATCTCTGCAAACAAACTCATAATTTTGGAGGGTTGTGATAGTAGGATTGGTTCCGCATAGTGCGCAGTTGGACGACTTCTCAATATCCACCAGGGTAAAATCCATATTCAGTGCATCAAACAGAAGTATTTTATTGGCCAGGGTCCCACCGGCACCTGTCAAATGCTTAAGAGCCTCTATTGCCTGTATCATACCCATGACCCCGGGGACAGCGCCTAATACTCCTGTTTCTGAGCAGGCAGGCACAGGATTGCTGTCTTCGGTTTCGGGGAAAATGCATCGGTAGCATGGGCTTTTGTCCGGTATTATGGTTGTTGCAAGCCCGTCAAAGCGTAAAACTCCGGCTTCAATCAAAGGCTTTTTCAAAAAATAGCAGGCGTCATTCAGCAAATAACGGTTGGGCAAATTGTCAAGAGCGCTTATAATTATATCATAATCAGCAATAAGTTCTTCCGCATTTTCAGATGAAAACTTCTGTTCATAAATGCGGATTTTCATATCAGGATTAAGCTTTTTTAAGAATGCTTCCGCAGACTTTACCTTGGCCATGCCGAGTGTTTCAGTTGAGTGCAGTATCTGCCTGTTGAGATTGCTGGTTTCAACCGTGTCAAAGTCTACCAATCCCAGCTTTCCTATGCCTGACACAGTAAGCATATAGGCAACTGGAGAGCCCAGTCCGCCGGTGCCCACAATCAATACCTTTGCTTTGCCAAGTTGTTTTGCATTTTCAGGATCCGTAGAATATTCTGCTTTTTTATTATTGATACGGCCACGGACAAAGTCATAAGTTCCTAAATCAAATTGAAATGCTTGCTCACTGATACTGCCAATACCCAACAATACCTTTACGGCTTCTATGGCAGCAAGTGTACCGGCAAATCCAAGACATGCTTTTTTAAACAATGGCAAATGTTCATAGTCCTTATTCTCTATAAAGAAGCTGTTAACTTCATCAACAACCTGATTTATATTTTCTTTTCCTCGGGCAGTTCTTATATATCCGCAACTGCCGCAAGTTGCCGGGAATATAACGGGAATGTCTGTGTCACCCAGCTTTAAAGTCGGTATCGTTTTTTCGCAGAATACCACCATGGCATCATAATCCTCAGAAGAATCAGCCATCTGTATATCCAAATCAGGATTAAGCCCTCTGGCTTTTTGAAATACAAACTCGAATCCATCAGTGTTTCCTGAATTACAAGCTATCTTGCCGATACCCATAGCTGCCATATAATACAGCATGACTGCAGAGCCTGAGATGCTGTCACAGTATACCAGTATGGACGATTCAAGCAGCTTCTTTTGACCGGGCCCACTGATTTCCGGCATTAAAATATGCCGTAAATATCTTTGAATTTGTTCTTTTTCCAGTATCATGCGATCATCTCCCAAAATTAATCTCGACATACCTGGTCTAATAGCTTAAACAACATATATTCCATTAACTTTGATATATATTTTATCAGCTTGAATAACAAGATTTCAACAAAGGTTTTTGCATCCTTGCAAAAAAATTCATAACTTCTTCATATTTGCCTGCTAATATGATAATGTAAAATGGAATAGCATATATTATACTTTGAACACTACAGGATTGCGTGCAATGCTGTATCTTGATACAGCAGGTGGAAATAGAAGGAGGGTACCCCATGAAAAGCCTTAAAAAAATAATTGATGATTTTCTGAAGAGACTGGCGGCTCAAAACAAGGAGCAGTTCGGCGGCGAAAGGCTGGACTGCTGTAAATTGGACAGGCCCAAAAATGATGGCAGGAAATAGGTTTGGCGGTGAGAGATTTGAAGGTATCCTTAAGGACTAAACTGACATTGTCCCATCTTGCAACAGCTTTGATATGCGTCGCATTGATAAGCTTATTTTCCAATATACTGTTGGAAAGGCACTTTCAGGATTATATCAGGTCAAATCAGGAAAAAAGGAATAAAGAATTGGTCTCGCTCTTTTCCAGCAATTATCAAAGCAATGGTCGATGGAATGAGGAAAGCGTACAGGATATAGGGATATATGCCCTTGAGCAGGGAATGATTGTTGAAGTAAGGGATCAATCGGGCAGTATTATATGGAATGCCATGTCCTACAATAATGGTTTGTGTAACCGAATGCTAAACCATATGGCAAATAATATGTATAGCCGTTACCCCAATTGGGAGGGCAAGCTGGTGCAGGTCAGTTATCCTGTTTTTTATAAAGGAGAAAAAGTAGGCAGTATAGATATCGGGTATTATGGCCCTTTCTATTTTAATGATAATGATATGGCATTTATAAGTACACTTAATCGTATATTTATTAGCGTAGGTGTCTTTTCACTGCTTCTGGCCTTTTTATTCGGCTCAATTATGTCCAGGAGGATTACAATGCCTATAACCCGGGTTATCAACACGGCGCGGATGATAGCAAAGGGTTATTTCGGAGACAGAAGTTATGAACAAACAAGTACAAAAGAAATCAGCCAGTTGACAGATACAATAAATGATTTGGCGGAAACGCTGGAAACCCAGGAGAAGCTTCGAAAGCGCCTGACGGGTGATGTTGCCCATGAACTAAGAACACCTGTTGCTACATTGCAAAGTCATCTGGAGGCAATGATTGACGGAATATGGGAGCCAAGCTCAGACAGGCTCAAGAGCTGTCATGAGGAAACAATGAGGATAAACAGGATGATCGGTGACCTGGAAAAGCTGGCACGCTATGAAAGCGACAATATGATATTGGATAAAGAAGAGTTCTCATTATGCGAATTATTAAATATAATAGTGCAGAACTTTGAAAAGGAGTTTGTACAAAGGAATATAAGCATTCAAATACAATGTGAAGACATTATGCTTTTTGCTGACAGGGATAAAATCAGTCAGGTTCTTGTAAATCTGATATCAAACGCATTAAAGTATACGGACAGCAATGGCCAGGTTACAATAACCGCTGCTGATTCCGGCAATAATACGACAATTGCGGTCAGCGACACCGGTATCGGTATCTCAGAAGAAGATCTTCCCTATATATTTGAGCGCTTTTATAGAGCGGATAAGTCCAGAAACAGGATGACCGGCGGCTCCGGTATAGGATTGACTATTGCCAAGGCTATTGTGGAGGCGCATAAAGGCAGTATTTCAGCAGCCGGCAGACTAAATGAAGGCACGGTATTTACCGTTGTCCTGCCGAAAAAAGATAATTGCTGAAGAAAGATATAAGAAGCCAGGGCTATATTTGCAGTGTGTGGATGATAGGTTCAAAGGAATTCAATCAAGGAATTTTAATTTGGTTAATATCCGGATAATATCCGGCTTTCAAAGAAACCCTATATATGATATATTCTATTATGATGAATTTTAGTGGTTTCATTTGAAATTCAGAGTAAAAAAATAAGTGAGGTAGTGAAGTGAAGAACAAAACATGGATTATAATAATTGGGATTGTCGTCTTGTTGGCGGTTTATGTTGTGGGGGTACAAAGAAGCCTGGTGAATTTGAGCGAGGACGTGAACGCATCCTGGAGCGATATTGAAGTACAATATCAAAGAAGAGCTGATTTGATACCAAACATTGTAGAGACGGTGAAAGCGCAGGCTATAAAAGAGCAGGAAATTTTCACACAGATTGCGGAAGCTCGTTCAAAATTGTCAGGGGCAGCAAGTGTTCAGGAGAAAATTGATGCCAATGCGGAGGTTTCATCTGTATTGGGAAGGCTTCTGGCTATCGCGGAGAATTATCCGGAGCTGAAGCAGAATCAAGGCTTCCAGGACTTGAGAGTACAGCTTGAAGGCACGGAAAACAGGATTGCAGTTGCCAGAAAGTATTATAATGACAATGTAAAGGAATATAACAAGAAGATAAAGGTATTTCCGACAAATATAGCAGCAGGCATATTGGGCTATTCAGATGAATTCCCTTATATTGAAGCGGAAGCCGGTGCGGAACAGGCACCTGATGTGAACTTTGATTAAATCGGAATGTGAAAAGAACTATACGGCAACTCTAAAACATAGTTTTAGAGTTGTTCATCTATTTGAAGACTTTAGATGGGGGGCATGTGAGTGAAACAATTAAGGTTGCCTGCAGCATTTATTGCAGTTTTGCTTCTGATTGCCACGAGCTATGGAGCAATAATCGTTCAGGGGGCTGAACCTAAAATACCGAATCCTACAAGGGAGTTTTATGTCAATGATTTTGCCGGTATTCTGGATTCCGGCACGAAACGGGATATTCTGGCGCTTGGGGAAAGCACCTATAAAGCAACAGATGGAGGCCAGGTGGTATTTGTCAGTATCGATACATTAAACGGAAATACCATCGAAGAGTATGCCAATACTCTTTTCAACAAATGGAAAATAGGCACTGAGGATAAGGGTATTCTCTTCATACTCAGTATGAAAGAGAGAGAATCCAGAATCGAAGTGGGCTATGGCTATGAAGGCGTATTGACAGATTTGGAAAGCAGCAAGCTGCTTGTGAAGTTTTCTGAACTGTATAAAGAAGAAGGTATAGACGAAGCGGTTAAGGTAATTTACTCCGATATTGCCAATATTGTCAGTGGAAATGAAGATATGGTACAATATCCCGAAACCAGCGAAGAAAGGCAGTATACAAGTGACGACTTCAGTTTCTTCAGGGAGAACCCTATTATAACTGCAATTCTGGTAATCATTGTATTGATCCTGGTTGTCCTGGATTTTGTATTTACCGGAGGCCGGGTCACCTTCTTCATACTTAGAATGGCTGCTGCATCTGCCAGACGCGGTGGAGGCGGCGGAAGGAATTCCGGAGGCGGAGGCCGTTCCGGAGGCGGAGGCCGTTCCGGAGGCGGAGGCGCTTCCGGCAGGTTTTAGGAATGAATTATAGAATGGCATAAAAGAAAAGTTATGTGATGTAGGTATTAGCTTGTAGTCATACTTCAAGAGCACTAGCCTTGTATATCAGCGAGCACTTATT
>Ga0208695_1002136_pt1 | contig 14907 bp, 13 predicted proteins | sample AD_UKC111_MetaG_FD_184449 | JGI IMG/M metagenome (GOLD analysis project Ga0208695, IMG submission 184449) | Active sludge microbial communities of municipal wastewater-treating anaerobic digesters from Hong Kong - AD_UKC111_MetaG (SPAdes)... | ecosystem: Engineered > Bioreactor > Anaerobic >... | reverse complement strand
TGTAGATTTCGTCCCCGCCAAAATCCATCAACTCTGTGTAGACCACTGAGAGTCCCGACTGACGGCAAGTCTGCGCGATGATGCGCGCGATAATCCCGCCGGTCTGAACGATCTCGACCTCGTCCTTGCCCACCATCTTGGCCACGTCGCCATTCTCTGACTTCATCAGCTCTGCCGTGATGTGAAATGGTTCGCTGCGGCGCTTGGCGTAGTTGACGATGGCCAGTACTGTCTTGATCACCTCGGCGTCAGCCTCGGCGGAATTCTCGGGGCTGAGCACGATGATCGATTTGCTCGTGTTGAGACTCACCAGGTCCAGGTCGTTGGCTTCGATGGGGCTGCCGGTGCGGCAGACGATGCGCGTCTTGCCCGACGAATCCAGGCGTGAGGCGATTTCGTCCTCCATCTCCACCTTGTCGCGCTCGGCCATGATCACCACGCACGACTTCGGCTGGTTGGCGTTGGCCGCCACCAGCTCGCTGAGGATGGTGAAGATCTGCTCCGACCAGCCCAAAATGACGGTGTGGTTGGCCTCGATTACCCTGGAGCGGCCCTTGCGCAGCTCGTCCAGCTTGCCTTCCACACCGCTGGTGAGCACACCGATCAGCGTGGAGATGACGAAGATACCGCCGATGGTGACGATGAGCATCACCAGCCGGAAGCCCCAACCGGTGTCGCCGCCCATGGTACCGGCATCGAAGGTGCGCATCAGCGATTCCCAGGCGGCCTCGGTGAAGCCCACCGGGCCTTCACCGTTCACGTCAAAGCGGAAGGCGGAGACCACCAGGCCGCCCAGCGCCACAATTACCAGAGATGCGATTCCGAGCCACAAAATGAGCGCGCTCGGTCCTTTTGAGAATGTGTTGTCCACCGCGTACTTGAATCTTTCTTTGAATGATGCCTTCGCTGCCATGGCTTCCCCTCCGGGATGAAAAAATGAGAATAGATTAAGTATTTTAGCATGAGGAAAAAAACAATGAGTCAATATTTGTTTAGATATTGATTTTTAAGGAGGGTATCTATATAATGACTAATATATTTAGTCATATGACTAATAAACTTAGTCGTATGACTGAAAGAGGTGTATTATGCTTGAACCGATTCTAGGGTCTGTAAATGCAGAGAAAGTGCTGATCTATCTATTCGTTCGTGAAAAAGGGTATCCAAGAGAGATCGCAAACTTTTACGATATAAATGTGCGTGCGATTCAAAACCAATTGGAAAAATTCGAGAATGGTGGAATTGTCGTCAGCTTTTTACTGGGGAAGATTCGGTTGTATCAATTCAGTCCGCGTTATGTATTTTTACCTGAGTTAACGAAGTTGCTAGAGAAAGCTTTCTCATTTTATCCAGAGGAAGAGATTGAACGATTGAAAATGAATCGCCGCAGACCAAGGAGAACGGGGAAACCATTATGAAGCCAATTCTAGAAATGACAAAGTTTGAGCTAACTGCTTATATCCAGTCAGCGTTGGAAGAACAAAAAATCCATGTTGTGTTATCTGGAGGAGCGGCAGTCTCTTTTTACAGTGATAATGCTTATGTCTCATACGATTTGGATCTGGTGAACCTTTTTTCAGTTGAAAGGAAAAGAATCAAGCAGGTCATGGAGTCTCTTGGATTTGTTGAGGAGGGGAGGTACTTTACCTATACAGGAACTGATTTCTTCATCGAGTTTCCGCCCGGCCCTTTGACGGTTGGGGTCGAACCGGTCAAGAACGTGGATGAAGTGCGCTTCGTAACCGGGACAATGCGCATTATCTCAGCCACCGACAGCGTCAAAGACCGCCTGGCAGCGTTCTACCATTGGGGAGACGAACAGTGTCTTAAGCAAGCCAGGTTGATCAAAGAACGAAACAAGGTGGATTTGGATGAAATTGAAAGGTGGTCAAAAGGGGAAGGGAAGCAGAGGGAGTTCTTGCGGTTTATTTCAGATTGAGCGCGCTCGTTCCTTTCGAGAACGTGTTGTCCACCGCATACTTGAATTATTCTTTGAATGATGCCTTTATGTCTATGGCTTCCCCTTCGGGATGAAAAAATGAGAACTAATTATAGAAAGATTAATTCTTTTTAATAATTAATGGACTGATTATTCAATTCCTATCCACAAGTAGCAACAAAAACCCCGGTTGGATTTCTCCAACCGGGGGGCTTATTTACTAATAATGGTTTTCTCTGCGACTCTGCGTGAGACGATCTACAGCCCCGCAGCCTTGCGTAAGGCGTCAGCCTTGTTCGTCTTCTCCCAGGTGAACTCGATATCGTCGCGGCCGAAGTGACCGTAGGCGGCCGTCTTCTGGTAGATCGGCTTGCGCAGGTCCAGGTCGCGGATGATGGCGCCCGGGCGCAGGTCGAAGTTCTCGGCGATGATCTTGGCGATCTTCTCATCCTCGATCTTGCCGGTGCCGAACGTCTCGACGTTGATCGAGAGCGGGTGTGCCACGCCGATGGCGTAGGCCACCTGGATCTCGCAGCGGTCTGCCAGGCCGGCAGCCACCACGTTCTTGGCTACCCAGCGGCAGGCGTACGCCGCGGAGCGGTCCACTTTTGTGGGGTCCTTACCGCTGAACGCGCCGCCACCGTGACGGCCCATGCCGCCGTAGGTGTCGACAATGATCTTGCGTCCGGTGACGCCGGCGTCGCCCATCGGGCCACCGATGACGAAGCGCCCGGTGGGGTTGACGTAGATCTTCGGGCTGTCGGTGAGCAGTTCGGCCGGGATCACCGGGTTGATGATGTGCTCCACGACCGATTCCTCGATCTCGTTATGGCTGATGTCGGGGGAGTGCTGCGTGCTGATGAGGACGGTGTCAACACGCACGGGTTTGCCGTAGGCGTATTCCACGGTCACCTGGCTTTTGCCGTCGGGGCGCAGCCAGGGCAGTTCACCGGCCTTGCGCACTTCCGCCAGGCGGCGGGTGAGCTTGTGGGCCAGGTAGATGGGCATTGGCATCAGGGTGGGGGTCTCGTTGCAAGCATAGCCGAACATCATGCCCTGGTCGCCAGCGCCGATCTCGTTGAGTTCCTTCTCGGTCACTTCGCCGTCCTTGACCTCGAGCGACTTGTCCACGCCCATGGCGATGTCGCCGGACTGGCTGGAGATGGCGGACATCACGGCGCAGGTGTTGCCGTCAAAACCTTTATCGCTGCTGTCATAGCCGATCTCTTTCACCACGTTGCGGATGAGTTCGTCGAAGTTGACGAACGCGTTGGTGGTGATCTCGCCCAGCACCATCACGAAGCCCGTCTTGGTGGCCGTTTCGCAGGCCACGCGGCTGCGGGGGTCCTGCTTGAGGCAGGCGTCCAACACGGCGTCGCTGACCTGGTCGCATAACTTATCGGGATGACCCTCGGTGACCGACTCCGAAGTGAATTTGTAACTCGGGTTGTCCATGAAACTGCTTTTTGCCATATTTTTGCTCCTTAAAAAGAGATTGCCCCTGACCGGTGTAACTCGAGGGGCAACAAATTGCTACTGCCCTTCTATCTTCCAGATCCACTGTCGGAATTGGCACCATCGACTTTTCAGTCTGGTTGCCGAGGCTTCATCGGGCCGGTCCCTCCGCCTCTCTGGATAGAAGTGCCGTTATGGGGCTATTCGATTGACCCGAGTTTATCATGGGATAACTCGGATGTCAAATGACGAATGGGCTATTTACTTTACCGAGAGTTCTGAGATTACAGTTGCGCAAATTAATTATTGGGAAGGGTGGCAGTGTTTGCAATAGCTGATATGTCCGCCAGTCCTTTCGGCAGCTTTTTGAGCTTCTGCAAGGGATTTGAATGGCCCATGCCACATACCATTTTTATTGCTTGCTCCTGGATGTTTACCTTTGCCTTCATGGCAATCACCACAAGACCCTTTATGAATGCGTGCTTTATGTCCTTCGGCTACCCAATTTTCATAGACATAGAAATTCATGTTTCCTCCTTATTTACTGTAATTACCATTATAAGCATCCGAGTCAAATTAGAAACAGACTCTTTTTGGTGAGTCTATTTTTACTGATCACTCGTTACTACTTACTACTTACTACTTACTACTTACTTTTCTTGATCATTACTCCTGGCATCCCGCGTTGGCGGTAGGCGCCTTGAGCACAGTCACCTGGCCGGTTTTCTCGTCCACTTTCAGGATGATGAGCGTCCGCAGTAGTGATTCCTGAGCGCCCCAAAAATCCACCGAGGTGTTGCGGTAGTTGCAGCCGATCACGATCAATCGGTCTTCGGTCTGCAGGCTCTTGAAGTTTGCGAAACGCGGTGAGTAGCTGACGTAGGTATAGTCTTTGCCGAGGATCATCATCTCCAGACCGGGGGTTTCGCCGGGGTAAACCGGGCTGTCATAGAACCGCATGTGATACATGTGCCCTTCGCCCACCACGATCCTCGGGTTGGATAACAGCGCCGTGAATTCGGCGGGGGTCATGGTGCCACCACCCACCAGGGCTTTGCGAGCCCGAGCGAGCGCGTCCTGCGAGCTTGCGGTCGCCAGGCGGTCGGGGATGAGATTGGTGAGGGGCAGCAGCGCCCCGAGGAAGATCAGCAGCACCAGTATCCAGCCCAACTCGCGGCGTTGCCGAGATCGCGGACTTTCTGCGGCCGGTTCAGTCTGGGGAATGGGGAGCGGATCGTTCGCTTTGGTCATTGCGGATACGATCGCCGATATACCCAGTAGGAAATACAGCAGCGTCACCCAGAATGTAGGCTCCAGGTAGCGCCCCCCTGAAGTCTGCGCTGCAGCGTTGCCCAGGTTGTAGCCTATCTGAAGGAGCAGTGGAACTGCCCCCGCGACCTTCCAGTGTTTGCACGCCCACCAGACTCCCGTCAGCACGACTGCCAGGTTGGTCAGCAGCAGGATCACGTTCACCACGGATAGCTTGCCGGAGAAGAACGACGATTGCGATGCGTCCCTCCAGAGCGGCTGGCGGGTGACATCAGCCAGAGAGAGCAGTGAGAGGTTGACAGGCAGCTTGAGCAGGCTGGAAAGCTCATTGTTGGCGAAATGGAAGAGCAGGCTGCTGCCTGTGTTTTCGTCATCCGGGGTATGGATTGGGAGGGGCAGGGCCAGTGAGTTGCCGTTCACCCTGTCAAAGCGCAGCGAGGTTTTGGCGGTGTACCGGGCGTGGAGGATGCGCTCGATCTTGCTCCAGTAAAAATTCGCGCCGTTGGCGTCTCGCGCGCTGGCTGCCCAGGGCAGGAACACGATGCAGAACCCGAGAAGCAGCGCGGCCAGGCTCAGGAACAGCTTGCGGCGCTGCTTCCATAAGACGACGACAAGCGTTACCAGCAGCACGGGAAGGATGAAAGCTGGATTCATGCGGGTCAGCGCTGCCAGGCCGAGCAGTCCGCCGGCAAGCAGGAGCAGGTGTAACTTTTGCCCGTCCGTAAAGAACTTGAAGAGGGAGAGCCCAATAAGCAGCACGAGCAATCCGGTCAGTCCCTCGGTATTTTCGAACCACACATTTACCGTGCCCTGGCTGGCGTTCAGGCGGATGGCGTTCGCGCCGGTAAAGACAAGCAGCAGCGCGGCAGAGAAGGCAGCGGCACTCCCGGCCATGCGCCGCACAAGCAAAAATAAAATGGCCGGTGCGACCGCGATGACGATCACCTGGAACAGGAGATACTTCGCGATTTCAGGCCCAAACAACCACTGACCTATCGCGAGAAATAGCATATAAAAGGGCTTGTCGGTGGGCCAATGGTTGAACACGCCCTGTCCGAGCGTGATATAGTGGCTGCCGATACTGTAAACCGCGTCCTTCACCTGGGGATAGCAGTTGTCAAAGGGTGGATACGGGCCGGGACGGTCCACGCCACAGGGGAAGGGGGTAAGCGTCCATACCGCGGCTGTTACTGCCCAGATGCCCACGAAGATGGCAATTACGGTCGCTTTGCTTGGCGCCTTTTCTCCACTTTTCCCAGCGGTCAGCAAGCGGACCAGACCGAACACTAACAGGCAGAGCACAAGCTGCAGTGGGGTGATGGGGGTGCCCGGGGTTTCGGTGATGGACCCGGTGGTCACCGCTTGCGCCGTTAACCTGACTGTCAAGAAAGCCAGCCCTGATCCGAGCAGGCAGATCGCTAGAACGAGCCACTTGCGCGGCAAGGCAGGGAGCGTCCAATGCTCGCGCAGGATGTGCCAGTTGAAGAAGAGCAGCCACGCCAGTCCGATCGCCTCGATCATTAGCAGCAGGGGCCTGAGCCGGGTGAATTCATCGGAAAACGAGACTAAGTTTCCCGCGGGCATCCAGAGGGTAATCCAGAAGAGCGTGGCCAGGCAAAGGAGGATGATACCGAAAGCCGTCTGGGATTCGGGTTTGAAATCAAGTTTGCTGAGGAGCCGCAGAAAGGGTTTTGGATGCAAGATCATCCACAGCAGAAGGCAGGCGATCAACACGAAGAGGATTACCAATATCAATCGAATAGGAGAAAGCCCGAAAAGCAGCCAGCCTTTTGTTGCCCCGGGGATGGCCACGGTCCAGGCCAGGGCTCCAAGCGTTGCCAAGAATAACCCGCCGTTGACCGTGCGAAAGGCATTTTCTTGCTTCATGATTTGACTCCCATATTCGTGAAACGTTATGCGGGAATTGGGTTAAAATACATTAATCACAGTCGTTATTCAGTTCATGTTGAATTTTACATGAAGTCATCGCGCTTGTAACTCGAAAAATCGGGCAATTTGGAGACGCACATGACTGATATAAAGGGTTCGCAACCTTTGGCAGAGGAAATGGATCTGCACTATTTGATCAAACTGCTTGCGCGAAGGGTGAAATTGATCATTTTGGTCACACTTATCGGCGGTTTGGCTGGGGCAGCGCTTTACTTCCTTGTCAAACCCACCCAATCTGCCACGGCTGTGATCACAGTGGATCCGGACACGCTGGTTTCTGCGACTTCTCCATATTACCTGGTTAAGAATGATGAGATCGCCCAGGCAGTCGCTGACAAATTGGGAATGGCCAGGGGAGATCTACCTGAAATGACCTTCACGGTAGATAAGACAGATAAATCGGTCATCACAATCGAAGCTAATTCTAATAATTCGAAATTGGCCATGGATGCTGCCAATGCCTGGGCTGAGGAGGCGGTGCTGTGGCTGCAGCAGAGATCCAACTCACTCAGCGGTCACCTTGCCACTGCCCAGATTGATGTCCAAAACGCCGACAAGGCGTTGGCTGAGTATCTCCAATCGATAGGGTCAGGTAACTTGAGCTGGATAGAACTGGTGGCGATCACTGGCGTCAGCGAAGATGGTGAAATAAATGTTTATCTCGACCACACCACCCTGCCAAATCTGACCGTTGAGCAAAAAGAGACACTCTCACAATTAATGCGCCAAAAGACAATCAGCGAATGGAACTATATGCAGATCAGTAAAGCGGCTCTGACTTCAGCTCAAAACAGTGCTCAACGCATCATGATCCTCAACAAAGCGATGAAGACCGTAGAAAAGCATATCCTGGGGGGAATTATGGCGATTCCTGTGGGGATGATCCTGGGTGTATTCATCGCCTGTGCCTGGGTTTTATTGGCTGACTGGTGGAAAAATTCAGCCTGAATGAGTTAAACCAAACAACTGATAAATTTGTGGACGCGAAGTGATCGATTCCTTCATTGAAACCGTCAAAGGTAATTCCTTAAAATCTCACCTGATCCGCGGCGGTATCGGGAATGTAATCATCCGGGCGATCTATTCGCTGCTTACCTTCTTGATCTCCATCCTTTTAACCCGGTTCATGGGGGCGTCAATATTTGGAGTCTTTTCATATTTCACATCGGTCCTTGCTGTCCTAAGTATCCCGTCCCAATTGGGAATGCCACTATTAATCATTCGAGAAACCGCCCAAGCGCTGGAATTAAAGTTGTGGGGGAAGATAAAAGGGTTGTGGCAGTGGAGCGCATGGCTGGCATTATTGATGTCGATAATCTTTGCTATTGGTTCGTATGCGGTGGTTTTCATCGCGAAAATCCCGCTTACGGTGGACCAACAAGGGAGCATGGAATGGGGATTGATCCTTTTACCGTTGTCGGGGATCTGTGCCCTGGTCGGCGCGGCATTGCGTGGGATAGATGAAGTAAATCTCAGTCAGTTTCCCGAAAGACTCTTTTTACCGGGAATATTTGCCCTCTTGATTGTGGTTGCCCATTATTTTGGAAAGATCGAAATGACATCAACGGAAGCTTTTAGGCTGCAGGTGATCGCTGCTGCGATTGCGTCAGGCGGGGGGATACTTCTACTCTATTTCAAAACTCCTAAGCCCGTGATTAAGTCCGTTCCAGAATATGAATCGAAAAGATGGCTGCCCAGTGCGATCGTCCTGGCACTGAATTCCGGAATCCAGGCAATTAACAAGCAATTGAGTGTCATCATTCTGGGTTTGTTTGTAGTATCTTCTGAAGTAGGAGTATACCGGATCGCGGTTCAAATGGCGCTATTGGTGGATATTGGATTCAATGTGATCAATCCGGTGATCGCTTCGCAATTCGCCCGCCTTTATTTGCTAAAGGATCAAAGGAGACTTCAACTGCTTGCAACAAAAAGCGCCAGAATCGTCTTGCTGTTTAACCTAGTTATCACTATTGCGTTCGTCCTTTTTGGAAAGCTATTCCTTTTAATCGTCTATGGAAAAGAATTTATCCCGGCATATACATCATTGCTCATTCTCCTCGTTGGACAGATGGTGAATTCACTGGCTGGATCCATTGGCTACTTGATGAACATGACCGGTTTTGAAGGTACCAATACGATGGTCCGAATTGTGGCTACGGTGATAAATATTGGCTTGAATTTTCTCCTGACACCGTTTTTCGGAGCGATCGGGGCTGCGATCGGGACATCCGTTTCGATAATTGTCTGGAATGTCTGGTTATGCATTGAAGGGATCAAGAAAGTAGGGATTAATAGTTCTGTATTTGGAAAGGTCTAATCAATGGGAAGAATGCCTGACTTTTTAGTTATTGGTGCGGCGAAATCTGGAACCACATCGCTGTATTTTTATCTGCAGCAGCACCCAAAGATATTTATGCCATTCATGAAAGAGCCATTTTTCTTTGCCTTTGAAGGATTGGATCCATATCAGTATCATTTCGAAGGAAAAATGAGGAGCAATTTTAAGGCTATTGTAGATTTGGAACATTACCAGACCCTTTTTGAGAACGCTCCGAAAGAGAGTCTCGCGGGTGAAGCAAGTACGCTATATCTCTATGATAAAAATGCTGCGGAAAGGATAAAGTATCACATACCTGATGTAAAAATGATCGTCCTGCTTCGCAATCCAGTGGATCGGGCGTATTCACACTTCCGGCATTTTGTCCGCGACGGCTTCGAACCTGAGAGCGATTTCACGACGGTGATAAAGTCTGAGAAGAAGCGTATGGAAGAAAATTGGTTTCCCTCCTATTATTATTTGGACGCTGGATTCTACAGTATTCAACTCAAGCGGTATTTTGACTTATTTCCCAAAAATCAATTCAAGATTTTCCTTTATGAAGATTTGCTTGACGCAGAACAGATGGTTAGAGAAATTTTTGAATTTCTCGGTTTGGATACTAATATCCGTTTGGATACCGGAGCAAAGCATAATCGTTCAGGCTTGCTCCGTTTCCCGGATCTGTACGATAGCGTCCGCAATTCTTCAAGGGTAAAACCTTTCATACGAAAACTCATTCCAATAAAAATATGGAGCCGCTTACGCGAATTTTGGGAAAAAGCATTAATCAAACCCATCGATGGACTTGATGATAAGGTCCGTCCTGAACTTCAAAAGATTTATCGCGAAGATATTCTGGAATTGCAGGAGCTAATAGATCGTGACTTATCAAGGTGGTTGGAATAAAAGTTGTACAATTTAAATAATTCAATTATCGAAATTTCACTTTTAAACAGATGAGTGTACAAGATAAAAAGAGCCGAATGATCATCTGGCAGGGAGTTGTTCTTTTACTCCTGATCTTTTTGGCTGTTTCACGTTGGCTTCCAGGAAGCGATCCATTGTCTCCGGAAACGAGTTCGCGAGGAATCCTTGAGATTTTCCTGCTTTGCCTTGCCACGTTATTAGCGGTATTGTTCTTTGGACTCGACACCTTCTTTTCGGGTTTCAAACTTCCAACGTTTATCATTTTAATCTTCTTTTGCGCTTGGGCAGCGATCACTGCGATATGGGCGCCAAGTGCGGTACTAGCTCTTGGAAAAGCTGCTGGCCTCCTGATGATTGTTTTTATTGTTGCCGGTCTGGCGTACCAACTTTCACAAGCCGAGGTTCCTTCTGAAAAAGTAATTTTCCCCGCGTTAATGGCCTTTTTGATCTTTCTTTTGATCGATAATCGGTTAACTTATGGGACTTTTCTGCCAAGTACTATGATCCTGGATCGCCAAAGGTTATTGTTAGGACATAACCATCCAAATGAAAGCGCGATTTACCTTGCGACCTTAATCTTCTTTTGTGTTTTTCTCGCGTATGGCAGTAGCCGGTCTAGACAGTTATTCCTCTTTTTGACTGTTTTTTTTGCATTGTTTTTGCTGATCCGCACTGATTCAAGAACTTCGATCATTGCCCTTCTCATTACTGTATATCTTCTTATCATGTTAAGAATGCCAACTCCGCGATCCAGGTTGTTCACATTTCTGGGGGGAGTGATTCTTGTAATAGTCTTTCTTTCAGTCTTGTTCTTTGTTTATTCCGAGAAAGAGACTCTTCAAGATGTATTCAGGACTGTATTAGGCAGAGTGGAACTTTGGAGAAAGGCGTTTTCCTTGTTACCCGCGATTAATATTGGTGGAAATGGTTATTATTCCGCCCGATTTTACCTTTTACCAATTTGGGGATGGGCGAGTCACGCGCATAACGCGTTCGTTGAAATGATCTTCGATCTGGGTATTGTTGGAGTAATCATTCTTTTTGCATTTTTTCTATCAATCCTTCCAAATATTCTTCGTCCAGGACAAGCGCCTGTGTTCTTTTGTTTCCTGATCTTTACATTGCTTCAAAGTATCACGGATGTTGTAATCTTCATACCATCAATTTTAATGACTTTGATCTGCTTATTGATATTTGAACAACAATTCTTGGATGACAAAAAGAGGAGGATGCAGAAAAATTTAGAAAAGGAAGTCACGGTGAAATGACAGAGTCTAGAACCACCATTATTCTAATTCCAACAGTCAACGAACCTACTCTTCAGACCGTTGTTTCGCAGGTAAAACTTCAGGCTTTGGATTCAACAATCTTTCTCCTGGGTTTTGGCCCAGCCAGGCAGGTTGCTGAAAACTTGGGTGTTTCTTTTTATGATCTGGGTGAGAAAACGAGCAAACCCAGGGCATTGAACAGGGCAATTAGCACCATTAAAGCCGACCGATATATTATTCTGGACGCAGATGCAATTCCAGAAGAGGGTTGGTACCAGAATATGATTTTTGCCTTTGAAGAAGGTGCTGAAATATTTTGTGGAAGCATAAACCTCGCGATGGGTAATTTTTGGATGCGGGTTTATAACCTTTCAAGCGCGCATGAATTTTCCAGCGAAAAACCTACTTCATTACGAAAACATCTTGCGGCTTGTACAATGGGGTTTACAAGGGAATTTTTTTCTGAAAATGGTCCATTCAGTGAAGAGATTTCGCGGAGTGAAGATTTTGAATGGACGTTAAGGGCTTTTACGTCCGGTCATGAATTACGATTCGTTCCATCCGCTGTTGTAGATCATCTACCACCAGCAAAAGCATCGTTCAGAAAGGTTTTAGGTGTCTTTTTCAATTCCGGGTACGACAATTGGCTTGTGAGAATAAAGTATTCACAGGTATTGAATACACCCATTGTTCTGCGTTCACCATATTTGATCGTTCTTTTAGCACCATTATTGGCTTGTATTCCAACATTGAGAATATTTCGAACATCTCCAAAAATCATTTTTGCCAAGATGCACATGTTGCCTTTTATATACATGACCAAGGTAGCCTGGTGTTTTGGTGTTTTTTGGGGTTATTGGGATTCAAAACGAAAGTATGGGGGAAGCCATGTCTGAGCTTGTTCAGTTTGTAGTAATTGGTGTGGCAAAATGTGGCACAACTTCGCTGCATGAGTATTTACGTCAACATCCAAGTATCTCTCTGCCTCAGAGGAAGGAGACCCATTTCTTTATTTACAATAAAGCTTCAGGCGGTTTTCCTGAAGTCTATAATGGGCGGGAGATCAAAGAGTATATCGACACCGAAGAAGATTATTTGGCTGAATTCGAAAAAAAACCAACCGCCACCATTTTTGGCGAGGTGTGTCCATCATATTTTTACTATCCAAATGCCGCTGAGAATATTTACAGGTATTGCCCAAACGCAAAAATTTTGTGTATTTTGCGCAATCCCATTTACAGGTTGTATTCAGAATACACTTATGCTCAATTACGGAAAGATGGTGGCGGAGATAAATTCACTGATGAAAGCCAATCGTTTAGAGCGGTTGTGCAGCAGATCGTGGACGGCACAGAAGATGTGTTAACAAGGCGTAGGGTGGAAACTGGTTTCTATACACGTTACCTGACCAGGTATTATCATCTCTTTCCGAAAGAGCAAATAAAAATTTTACTATTCGATGACCTCCGATTCCGTCCAGATGAATTAATGAATGAAATCACCGAGTTTATCGGCGCGAAGAAGTTTACTTATGATGTAGAAATGAGGTTCAATAGTTCAGGAAAAGCAAGATTTTTCTCGATGTATAGCTTGTTAAGGAAAACTGGCCTAAAAAAGTTCCTGCGAAATAAACTCTCCGCAAAAGCATATCAAAATTTACGGTTTGCAGCTGAAAAGTATCTTCTAAAGGCTCCTCCACAGATCGATCCCGAAAGCAGGAGCATGCTTCAATCGATATATGAGAATGAAATTTTGGATTTACAGGAATTAATCGGCAAAGACCTCTCTTCCTGGCTGGTTTAGGAGACCATGAGCAATTATCCGATATATGAATTTCTGGGAGTCAAGATTACCTCGCTTGGTTTGGACGAGTTGCTGGATGAAATCTTGGACGCTCTGAGTAAGGCAAGAAAACTCCAGTTAGGAAATGTGAATATCCACGCAATGAATCTCTCTCAGAGTACACCTGCTTTTCGAGACGCCCTGAACAAGATGGATATCGTGTTCTGTGATGGATACGGGGTAAAAATTGGCGCTTCAATGTTGGGAATTAACCTTAAGCAACGCTTTACCCCACCAGATTTTATCGACAGCGTGATGAAGCAGGTGATTGAAACAAAAGGCAGCGTTTTTTTACTGGGTGCCAGAAAAGGAGTTGCCGAGAAAGCTGGTAAGGTACTTCAAGAACGCAATCCCGGCTTGATCATAGCCGGGCATTATCACGGTTATTTCGATAAACGTCATGAGAGTTCAGATAACAAAATTGTGGTCGATATGATCAATCAATCCGGGGCAAGTTTATTGCTTGTCGGTTTTGGTATGCCGACCCAGGAACAATGGCTGATAGAAAACAGAGAAGTATTGAATCCATCCGTTTCATTAACAGTCGGAGCATTATTTGACACGCTTTCGGGGAATATTCAGCGAATGCCAAGATTCATCACGGATCACGGATTGGAATGGTTGGGTCGTCTCATCATCGAGCCACGAAGATTATGGAAGCGATATCTACTAGGTATTCCTCTTTTCTTCTGGACAGTTTTCAATGAAAAAATTTCAAAAAAACATATAAAATTGAATTAATAAATATCTTTAACGGAAAAACATGAATCGACGATTTTCCACGAATTTCGCGGTTGTTTCATTCTTCATTGATTGGGTTGTTGGCTTCGGCTCAATTTACCTTTCTCTGAAAATTCTTGCTTCTCATTATTTGTTGAGCTGGCTCCTGCCTATTGTGAAATTGAACTCACTGATTTTTCCAACGATTTGGGTATTGTTCTTTTTCTTTTTTGCTATCTACGATGGAAAACAAAATTTAAAAGTAATTGATGAGTTTTCAAGGATCACTTCTGCCTCCTTCCTCGCGGGTATGACTTTAATCGGGTTCATGTACCTGACCGATCTCGATTTGCCCAGGTTGTTTTTTTTGGTATTTCTTTCAATAACATTTTCTTCAATGATCATCTGGCGAATTATTGCCAGACTTCTTTACCGCTCAAGAATCAATGAAAAAGGATATCACCAGAAGGTCTTAATTGTTGGTGCAGGAAAAATTGGAACAGACTTGCGAGATCAAATCTCAAACAAGAAGGATAAAACAGTTACCTTCATCGGATTTTTAGATGATTCTATTGAAAAGCAACAATCCATGCCTGATGTGCTCGGTGCGGTTGATGCTGTTAAACAGATTGTGACCTCAAGAAAAGTAACGAATGTGATTATCACTCTACCGCAATCATGTTTTGAGAAAATTGATTTTGTTATCCAGGAATTGGTGCAATTACCAGTCAGAATAGCGATTGTTCCAAGTTATTACCGCCTGGCTGAGAATCGGATGACCTTATCAGAATTAGCAGGGATCCCTTTGCTGGATATTCGTGAACCGGCGTTAACTGAATATCAAAGGCTAACCAAGCGAATATTCGATGTTGTAGTTACCTTGATTCTTTTGGTTCTATTACTACCCTTAATGGGGTTAATCGCATTGCTGATTTGGATTTTTGACGGGCGTCCGATTATGTTTATTCAAAACCGTGTTGGAGAGAATGGAAACATAATCAAGGTTCTTAAGTTTCGTACCATGCAACAAGATTCATTACCAAAAACGCGCGTTCAAGCAGTCGACGCTCAAGGGCGTCCAATATATAAAACTTGGCGTCAGGAATTTAGTGCAACGGATGAGGAGATAAAATCATTCGTATGCAAACAAGATATGGACGAATAACAAACAGAGAACGTGAAGAAATCAGCAGGTCTCTGGCAATAGGGAAAACAAT
>Ga0208695_1002135_pt1 | contig 14922 bp, 12 predicted proteins | sample AD_UKC111_MetaG_FD_184449 | JGI IMG/M metagenome (GOLD analysis project Ga0208695, IMG submission 184449) | Active sludge microbial communities of municipal wastewater-treating anaerobic digesters from Hong Kong - AD_UKC111_MetaG (SPAdes)... | ecosystem: Engineered > Bioreactor > Anaerobic >... | reverse complement strand
CACGGAAGAATTCATCATCCTTCATCATCCTTGCACAACATGGTTTGTGGTGCTCTAAGTGTATAAAGCCCTTATACCCGAATTTATCTGCCCAACGCGGCATTTTTTCTGGTATGATATGTGTATGTATGTCAATCTTAAAATGCAAAGCCTTTGGTTTTGGATTTTGATGTCAAATATATTTTTTAAAAAGAGTAAATTGGTAAATCATTATTAACTATTAAAATCAAAATCATGTTCGATCAATTATTAGATATTGTAAAGCAACAGGCGCAAAGCGCTATCGTGAATAACGATGCAGTGCCGAACCAGCATAACGATGCCGCTATAAACGAAGCCGGCAGTGCCATTCAGCAAGTCCTGTCAGGTGCCGAGGCTAACGGAAATTTACAAGATGTAATGAGTCTTTTTAGCAATGGCGGAGGCAATGTAGCTTCTAATCCGTTGGTGGGAAACATTGTGAATAGCCTTGCGGGTAATTTAGCTTCGAAGTACGGAGTTGACAGCAGCGCTGCTTCATCTATTGCCTCATCATTGATTCCGCAAGTGTTGAGCCAATTCACACAAAAAACAGCTGATCCAAACGATAGTTCTGTAGACATGAATAGCGTCATCAGTTCGTTAACGGGTGGCAAAACCGGAGGTGTAGATTTTAACTCGGTATTGAGCCAATTTTCACAAGGTGGCGGACAAGGTGTTGATATAGCAGGAATTGCCGGTCAGCTATTGTCGAACCAAGGCGGAGCAAGCGGATTGTTAGGAACGATTGCGGGCATGTTTGGTAAGAAATAAAGAAAGTGTTCAATATTAAAAGTGGCTTTGCAACTGTTGTTGTGAAGCCATTTTGTTTAATAGAAGGTATGTGTGCAGGCTTTGTTTTGACCGTAAAGGCTGTATTCGAAATTTACAGTAATGCGATTATTGTAACTGTCATACGTTCCCATTCCGTAGATAGTGCCTGAACCGGCAAGCTGTTGACTAGGGATTTCTATTGTATTGCCAGATCCGTCAGCAGCACCGCGCACATATGCGGTTACTTGATACTGTCCCAAAAAGTTAAATACTAGCTCCGAAACATTACTAGTTCCAGTACTTTGAAAACTTGTATTATAGGTTGATCCACCACCACCGTTTTGGCAGTTTTCAGAAACCGTCCATTGGTAATTGGTTGCCCCGTTTTTGGTAATAAACTTATTCGCACTTAACTGAGAACAATCTGTACCCTCATACCCATCGCGGCAGTAGCATACACCATTATTGCACACTTGATTGGTACCACATACAGTATCCTTACACGTTTTACTATCGCATCCTGCAATAAAAAGAAGTATAATCGTAGAGAGGGTAAAAGCTAAGGATTTCATATTATTTGATTCTGCAACAAAATTAGAATTTATATCGGAATAGAAACTAATTTATCTAGAAAACAAAAGTGCCATTTCAAACGAAATGGCACTTTTAAAAAAGAGAATAGGTTAACTTATTTCTTAGTAGGAGTAGCTGTACTGTCGATTGGCTTTAACTCGTCAATGATAGTAAAAATGGTACGTCTGTTTTTCGCTCTTCCTTCAGGATTGTCTTTGCCGTCTTCTTTTGTGTTAGGTGCAGCCGGCTGTGAAGTTCCGTAAGCTTTCGCTACGAATCGAGCTTTGTTCAATTTTTTCTCGTACACAAAGTAGTTAATAGCAACTGCTGCACGGTGTTGAGAAAGTTTCAAGTTGTAGTCTTCAGTTCCTTTTCCATCGGTGTGTGCACCAACTTCAATCACTGCGTTTGGATATTGCTTAAGAATATCTACTACTTTTTTCAATGTATCTCTTCCTTCCGGTAAGATTCTAGCACGATCGTATTCGTAATAAATAGTCCCGATTCTTCTTCCAAAAAGTGGATTAACTTCTACTTTTTTCTTCAACATTAAGTCGAATAATAGGGTGTCAGAAGAGGTGCGATTATCGGTATTGAACGAAAGTTGCGTTTCGTAGTAGCCGTCTTTTTTAGACGTTAATTTGTATCCTCTATTTGGCTCAAGGTCGAAGAAATATTGACCATTGATAACGTTATATTGGCCTAACTCGAAGCCGTTACGCTCGTCAAATAGCACTACGTTTCCATTGTCTGCCAATGTTCTCACACTGTCTTTTTCTTCAAACAATTTTCCGTTAACAGCCAAGAATAATCTAGACGTTTCTACGAAGAAAATATCATCGCAACATGTTTCATTTCTCAAACTCATACCTCCTGCGCGATTAGATACTATAAAGCCTTTTGTATTGGCTTCGTTTAATGTAAAATTGATATCATCTACGCTAGAGTTTACAGGAAGACCTAAGTTTTCAGGTTCCATCCACTCGCCACCGTTATCCCAAGTAGTGCGGAATACATCAAATCCCCCAATGTTAATCCATCCATTAGAACTGAAATACAATGTGTTTGTTTTTGGCTCGTAGAAAGGCGTAACCTCATCTAATTTTGAGTTGATTTGCGGACCAACAGAACGCGGTTTGCTCAAAGAACCGTCTGTATTGATTTTCGAAACGAAGATGTCTAATCCTTTTCCAGGATTTCTATCCGAAACGAAATAAACGACATCATCGCCTTCTTTGTTTTTACCAACTGCAGGCTGTGTAGACGTATATAATGGGTCGTTTACGGCTCCTGCATTTACGCCTTTTTCCCAAACTCCATTTACTAATTTGCTCACGAAGATGTTGCATTTAGAATGTTGCAAATCCGTTTGTGTGCATTGGGTGTAGTACATTGTGTTTCCGTCCTTTGTAAATGCTGGGTTGCCTACATGTACATTTGGCACGTTCACATTTTCAGAAATTTCAACACCGGGAGTGAATTCGTTTCCGTTTTTCTGCGACTTGTAAATGCGAGAATAAGTAGAATACACTTCTTTTTTGTTTACTTCTTTCGTTTGGTTCGATTTCAATGAAGTAAAATATAAAGCATCGTCTTTCATCATTGGCGAAAAATCAGCATAAGGTTGGTTTAAGTTGCCATCTAAGTGACGAACTTTGAAAGCCGGTTTTTCTACTGAATCGCGGAAGAATATTCCTTTTCTACATCCTTCAGCTTCACGTTTTGCGCGTTTTTTTAATTCAACAGACGCATCGTCATCTTTAGCTAATTTGGTGTATTTTTTGAAGTTTTTTTCAGCTTCTTCGTACTGTCCGAGATATTTTTGTGTCATCGCATATTGGAATAAATATTCCGGTTTTTTATGCTTCACAGAATCTTTATCTACCAATGTTTTGTACCACTTGTTAGCAGCAGTATAATCTCTCAACGTAAGCTCTGTTGGCGCTAGTGTTGTTGCGAAGTATGTTTTCTTTGGCTTTTTTGCAGCACCGGCTTCCAAATAAGCTGTTGCCGTTTCCAGGCTTCCTTTTTTCAGAGACTTTTTAGCCAGTTTTCTGTTTTTTCTCCAGCTTAATTTATCAGGAGTTGTTGATGCAGATGCTGATCCTGATTTTGCAGGTGCTTCTTGCTGTGCAAATGTAGACACAACAAAGAAAATCAGCGTAGAAAGTAACAAAGTTGTTTTTTTCATTATCAATAAGATTTTTTTGAGCTCAGCGAATGTAAAAAAATATTGATATAACAAAGAAAAAAGAGGGGTTGTATCTGCAAAATGTAAGCCTTTCTAAAGAAACTAATTAGATTTAATTCAAAAAATCGGATGAAAGGCAAAGTAGTATGGATTACCGGGGCAAGCTCAGGCATTGGAGAAGCGCTTGCGTATACCTTCGCTCGAAAAGGGGCCAAATTAGTGCTTTCTGCACGAAGGGAAGCAGAGTTAATGCGCGTGAAAAATAATTGTAAAATGAACCAAGAGGATGTATTCATACTTCCCTTGGATATTGAAAAGCCGGAGACGTTTGCTACTTTGTTTCAAAGAGTAATTGCTCGATTCGGAACATTGGATATACTAGTAAATAATGCAGGTATTAGCCAGCGTTCATTGGTGAAAGACACGCCTTTAGCTGTCGACAAACGTTTGATGGATGTGAATTACATTGGCACAGTAGCCCTAACGAAAACAGTATTACCAACACTCTTAGCCAAACAGAATGGGCAAATTGTTGTTGTTACCAGTGCTGTTGGAAAATTCGGATCGCCATGGCGAAGTGGGTATTCGGCTTCCAAACATGCTTTGCACGGCTTTTTTGATGCCATGCGAGCGGAACTGTATAACGATAATATTAAAGTGCTTTTGGTGTGCCCGGGTTTTGTGCGTACAAATGTTTCTATCAATGCTTTGAATGAAAAAGGAGAAGCCCTAAAACAAATGGATGATGCTACTGCAAAAGGGTTAGCTCCTGATGATGTTGCCCGTCACATAGTAAAAGCCATTGAAAATGGGAAAGAAGAAATTGTGATTGGCGGATTGAAAGAAAAATTCGGAGTATGGATGAAGCGCCATTTTCCTTCTGTTTTTTCGGTAATGATTCGCAAAATGGCTGTACGTTAGTTTAGCCTCTGTTTTTTACAAAAACCACATAACCCCAATACGCAAAAAATGGGGCAGCAAATACATCAGCTGAATAGTGTACGCGTTGCCAAATCAGTAGTAGTCCAACTATGCAAGCTGTTCCTGTAAGCCAATATTTTAGCCACTTTTCAGGACTGCAAAAAATGAAAAAAGATAAATCAGATACATGTCCGGAAAAGAACAAGTCGTTCGTTAGTTCTGACGAACTTCCCGGAACAAAACAATCCAAAAATGGGTCTACCAAAACAATTTGACCAAGCGGAGCTGCAAGCGGGATTAAAAAAATGAGAATAGTTCTAACTATGAAAATGGCTGTAAATCCCTGAAAGGCATAGTATAATACCTTTGGGTAATAAATAAAATAGCGTAAGAAAAGTACGATGCCTGAATAGGTTAAGAGAAAGATAAAAGGAGAAAAATTATGTGGAGGCAGCATATTTTGCACCACATCATTTAATACCACTCCCGGCCTATCTTTATTCATGGCCACTAACTGAGCAAAGGCGATATAGGTTACAAAACAAAAGGCAAAATTAATGTAGAAACGTCTTGCGAAGTCTTTCTCCTCCAATACGTTAGTCCAAATTGTTTTTAAATTTTGCAGGGTGTATTGCATTACCAATATTCGCTAAACTTAGTCAGAAAGGGAAGTATCCGAAAAAATTTAAGTTTTTTTTGAGCCTATGTAGAAGTGTGTGATTAAGTAATCTCTTACTTGCTCAATTTAGCAATTTCCTCTTCCAAGATAGTTTCATCTCCTTCCACATAACCGGAATGGGTATAAACAATTTTTCCTGTTTGGTCGATGAGTACAGTGAAAGGAACGCTCTGAATATTCAAAGCGCGTTTAAAGTCTTGGTTAATATCCAAAAACACGCCAAAATCCCAACGTTGTGCATCCACATAAGGCTTAACTTTGCTTGAATTGCGAGAATCGTCAATTGATACGGCAATCATTTTTACATTGTATTTTTTCGTCCAGTCTTCATAAAGTTCGCTCACTGTGTTTAATTCTTTTTTACATGGGACACACCAAGTGGCCCAAAAGCTGATTACGGTAATCTTTCCGTCTTTGGTAAAATCAAGGGTATTCACCGTTTTGCCGTTAAGATCGGTAATGGCTACAGAAGGCAATGTTTTGCCACCTTCTACACATTTTCCGCTGAAAGGAATTGCTACAATCGCAACAAACAATATCACCAGTTTTATAGTATTCATTCTATATTTTTATAAGTTTATAACTTCAATGTGCGTGCCAAACTTTATTATTGCGTCCACTTGAAGGTGTATAGCTAAAGATTCTTCGTGAAGAACAATCATTTACACCAAAATAAATTTATGAAATTGCTTTATATACGATGAAGTTTGTAGCAAAAATATTTTCCACGATTTGTGGATTGTTGTTCCTGTTGAATGGACAAAGTCAGTCTGTTTTTTCGGGTTCTTTCCAATCGAATACCAATTTCTTTATCCGCGACCCCTCCATTGGAGCAGCAAATCTACCGCACTACGATAAGCTAAAAATTGGTAGTGATATTTGGCTAAATGCAAACTACAGCAACGAGAAAATAGGCTTGGATGCAGGGGTTAGAGTAGATGTGTTTTTGAATTCTATTTTACGAAACCCTACTGTGCCCAATACAAATGTAGGATTAGGCAATTTCTTCATACGCAAAAAAGTGAAAGACTTCACGTTTACCGGTGGCTACATTTATGGACAAATTGGTTCAGGAATTATTTATCGTGCTTATGAAGAACGTTCACTGGGTATCGATAATGCCTTAGTTGGTGGTAGAGCAGAATATACCGGAAAACATTTTCATGTATTTGCATTTAGCGGTTTGCAGAAAGATTATATGCTTTCGGTTAATACAAGTGCTGTTTACATGCCAATAATTAGTGGTGGTGCCATAGAAGGGAACTTTCTTATTAAAGATAAGGTATCGCTAGTGCCCGGAGTTGGTGTAATGAATCGTTCTATGGATCAAAAGTCGATGGACAAATTGATTACACGCATTGAAGCTTTAGACACCAACGATAGATTTATTCCGAACCATAATGTGTATGCGTTTACATTTTACAATACACTCACAGCAGGTAATTTTGTTTGGTATGTGGAAGGGGCCTATAAAACAAAAGATGCGTTTTATGGTATTGGAAACAAATTGCTGAACAAAAGTGGTAGCACTATTTTCACTTCCTTGAGTTATTCGAAAAAGGGAATTGGGGTGAACTTGCAATTTAAACGCACCGAAAATTTTCAATTACGCACTTCCCCAAATGAAAATTTATTCCGCGGTTTATTGAATTTCCAGCCGCCTTTAGCGCGTCAGAATTCTTTACGCATGCCTGCTCGGTACTTTGCTTCCGCACTTGATCAGCAAGAGTTGGCCTTTAGTGGTGAGATTAATTATTCTCCAAATAAGAAATGGAAATTTGTGTTGAGTGGTTCAGAAATCGGTGATTTTTTATTGAAAAAACCATTGACCTACGATATCACAACAAAGGCGAATGGAAGCGGAGGTATTGATACTGTTAATACTCCAATTCGCAATTTCTTTATTGAAGGTTTCGGCTCAGCTGAATATAAACCTAACCGAAATATGCAGTTGGATTTAGGGTTTCAATTTATTCGCTATAACCGACAGATCTATCGTGGCGATGGCGATATACGTGTTAATGCCTTTACGCCTTTTGTAGAGTGGCAACATAAGTTCAATAAAAAAATGTCGTACCGTATCGAAGTGCAATATCAATATGTGCCGAAAGATTTCGGACAGTGGATGTATGCTTTGGTGGAATTCAATGTGGCACCAATGTTCTCGGTTGCTGTTTCAGATATGTGGAATTTCAAGCCAAATCAGCAAAATCCGGAAGAGATTTATCGCACTCAACATCACTTTTACTCAGTTTTTGCTGCTTATACATACCATGCTACACGAATTAGTTTGAATTACGTAAAACAAGTGGGAGGAATTGTATGTACAGGCGGTGTATGTAGATATGAGCCTGCGTTTAGTGGCGTACGATTAAGTTTAACCAGTACATTTTAATGCATCATGAATAAGATTAAAACAGTTTTTTTCATAGGAATAAGTGCGCTTTTAATTTCTTCTTGTAAAGAAGTTGGCACTGTGGTTGATTTAGGGAAAAACAAGCCACTCGGGCTTTTGCTGGATACGGCCTATTCAGAGCCTGTGCAATCGGCTGAAGTGAAAAATGTATTAATTGAAGAATTTACCGGAGTACGTTGTTTGAACTGTCCACAGGGCCACGCTGAATTGCGCAGTTTGAAGCTTACTTATCCCGGCCGAGTGATTGGCTTAAGCTTACACAGCTTTATTCAAGACGAGGTTTATCCATACAGTAAAGAGGATTTAAAGTCTGCTATTGCGCAACGCATTGAACAGTATTTATTATACCCTGGGTATAAACCAAATGGGGCTATCGATCGAGTGAATTTTTCTGGCGGACAATCAGTTTGTAACGATTACTTAGATTGGGCAACGCTTTTACCGCAACGTATGGCTGCAACAACACCGGTGAATCTTTTGGTAACACCAACCTTTAATGCTACTAGCGGTGAGCTATTGATTGATGTGAAAGCGCATTACACACAAGATCAAACAGAACCGAATAAGTTGAGTTTGTTTTTGGTGGAAGACAGTATTGTTACGGCACAGCTACAACCCAATAATACTGTAGATACCAACTATATTCACAACGAGATTGTACGTGAAGCTTATAGCGATACATTAGGCGATAAACTGGAACACGATTTAAAACGCGGTACCACTGTGCAACGTGTATATAAGGTGAATGTATCCGGGAAAGGCTATGAATACAAGCATTTGAAGGTATTGGCATTCATACATCGATACGCCACAACAAAAGAGATTTTACAAGCAAAGGAAATAGAAATTGAAAATTAATTTCATAGCTTATTTTTGAATAGATAATTATAGAACGCAGATAATATGAAGATTAGTTATAACTGGCTGAAACAGTATGTTGACTTTACACTAACGCCTGACGATGTTTCGGAAATTTTGACCAATACCGGATTAGAAGTAGAAGAATTCGAGACTTGGGAATCGGTGAAAGGGGGATTAAAAGGGGTGGTGATTGGCGAAATTAAAGAGTGTGTACAACACCCTGATGCTGATAAATTGAAAGTAACCAAAGTAGATATCGGCACAGGGGAATTGTTGCAAATAGTATGCGGTGCACCGAATTGTCGTGTAGGTTTGAAATCTCCAATAGCCACTATTGGCGCCAATTTGTATCCGGTGAATTCGGATGATGTGTTTGCGATTAAGAAATCGAAAATAAGAGGTGTTGAATCGTTTGGAATGATTTGCGCAGAAGATGAATTAGGCTTGGGAGAAAGTCATTCCGGAATTATGGAATTGCCTTTAGACACTCCGTTAGGATTATCGGCTGCCGAGTATTTCAACGTAGAAAGTGATATTGTTTACACGATTGGATTAACACCAAATCGTTCGGATGGGTTTTCGCATATTGGTGTGGCAAGAGACTTACGCGCGGCTTTACGTGGCGTGTACAATGTGGGTTTGGATTTGAAATTGCCTGCACCTGCAGTTACGCAAAAATTCAAATCGCCAATTGCAGTTAAAATTGAGAATGCCAAGGCTTGTAAACGTTACAGTGCCTTGTATATCAAAAATATAAAAGTACAAGAATCGCCACTTTGGTTGCAAAATCGATTGAAAGCTATTGGCGTAAAGCCAATCAACAATATTGTAGATGTAACCAATTTTGTATTGCATGAAATGGGACAACCACTGCATGCCTTTGATGCTGCAAAAATTGCAGGTGAGCAAGTGATTGTTCGCAATTGCAATGCAGGTACTGCCTTTGTAACGCTAGATGGTGTAGAGCGCAAGTTAGATGCAGAAGATTTAATGATTTGCGACACACAACGCGCATTATGTATTGCGGGAGTGTATGGCGGATTAGATAGTGGAGTGTCGGACACAACTACTGATGTGTTTTTAGAGTCGGCATTTTTCGATCCAATTAGTGTGCGCAAAACAGCTACACGTCATGCTTTACGTACAGATGCTTCACAGCATTTTGAGAAAACAACTGATGTTAATGCTACTACTGTTGCAGCACTTCGAGCGGCTGCTTTAATTGTGGAATTGGCCGGTGGTGAAGTTTCAGAAATGGTGGATGTATATCCGGATGCAGTAGCGAATGCCATTGTTGAAACATCGTTTGCGCGCATTAACGAGTTAGCAGGAACGAATTTGCCACAAGAGAAAGTGGAAGCGATTTTAAACGATTTAGGTTTTGTGATTCAACCGATGTCGGGTGGAGTGGTACATTTAACGGTACCTACCTACCGAGTGGAAGTAACGCGCGAAGCCGATGTAGTGGAAGAGATTCTGCGTATTTACGGTTACAACACAGTACCTATGCCGAAACGTTTGCATGCTTCGCTTTCGTTTTCACCGGCTATCGATTATTTGAAAATGGAAAATAAGGCTGCCGATTATTTAGTTGGTGCCGGATATTTTGAAGCTTCAACAAATTCGATTACACAATCGAAGTTTGAGCAGGATAAGGCATTGCAAGAGCAAACGGTTCGTTTGTTGAATTCCCAAACTACAGAATTGGATGCTTTGCGTACTTCAATGGTATATGGTTTATTGGAAGTTGTGAGCAGAAATATCAACTACAAAAATCAGGATATTCAATTTTTTGAATTTGGTAATACCTACCATAAAACGGTAGAAGGCTATTCTCAACAACGCCATTTAACATTATTGCTTTCCGGTAAAACGCGTGAGCAAAACTGGATTTCGAAAGCAGAGAAATTTACCTTCTTCCATTTGAAAACGGATGTGTTGAATTTGTTGAATCGTTTTATGGGCGGTTATGTTACGGCATCATTTGAAAACGAATCGGTGTTCGAATTTGGTTTGAAAATTATGGTAGAAGGCCAGTTAGCAGGAACCATTGGCAAATTAAAATCGAAAATTTGTCAGCAGCAAGATGTGAAGCAAGAGGTGTTTTTTGCGGATATTAATTGGTCGGTGGTATTGGAGCGGAGTGCTTTTCAGCAAGTACGGTTTTCGGAATTATCGAAATACCCAGCTGTGCAGCGCGATTTATCGATGATTGTAGAAGACGCATTAGCTTTTGAAAAAATTGAGCAATTATCGTTTGCAGAAAACAAGAAATTGTTGCGTTCCGTGTCGTTGTTTGATGTGTACAAAGGCGAAAAAATTGAAGCCGGCAAAAAATCATATGCTGTTAGTTTTACATTCTTAGACGAAAGCAAAACCCTTACAGATAAAGACATTGACAAGGTGATGAATCGATTAATGGATAAATTTGAAAAAGAGATTGGGGCGCAGATTAGGAGAGGGTGAGTATTGGCGATTTAAGATTCATTAAAAGCCACAATCATCGCTTTCGCAAGTTTAGCGAAGCGTAACTTGCGAAATTAAATAAATGATGTTTTAAACATCATAAGAAATCAATGGCTATCATTCCTTTTCCACCCGCATAATCTACAGCGCTTCCGTATATCCAATGTTCAGCTTCTGCCACAAATCCTGCTACGATTGGATTATTGTGGATATAGTCAATTTTTTGATCTATCACTTCATTTGAAAAAAGTTCAATGGGTTGGCTGTCTTGACGCCAAAACTGAAATTCCTTATTGTTAGGATTATACGCTCCCGAACTTTTAAAGATAGCCAACATCCATTCTTTTCGGCTCTCTGTGGGGTGATTGGCTATTGTTTTTATAATTGCTTTGCTACAGTGTTTCTTCAAATCGCGAATTACATCTACTAAACTAAATTGCTCTTGTACACTTACTACTAGATGCACATGGTTTGTCATTATCACCCATGCGTGAACACGAAGTCCTTTGTGCAATTGACAGAACTTTAGACTATCTACAACAATATCTTTGTAGTTGTTTCTTGTAAATACATCTATCCAACCTACAGTGGCAAAACTCAGAAAATAAGTGCCGTTGGGGTTGTGCACTTTATATGCTCGGCTCATAACTTTTGTTTAACGCAAAGTTACAAACTTTGCTTATTTATACTCGCAAGTTGCGCTTCGCTATACTTGCGAGAGCAGCGCTAAAAGCTCCCCAGTTATTAGCCGCTAAAGTTCTGTTAGATTGAGACGAAAATCCATCGTTCCCTATCAATACATAGCCATTTCTATTTTGTGTAGGCAGCTGATTAACTTGATAGCTAATATTGGGGTTGATTTTCATGCGGAAAAGATTATTTGTCCGGACGCGGAGGAATTCGTTGTTGGTTGAACCGAGGAAATTTGTAGTTGTAATTCCAGGATTTCCAGTAGTTAACCATTGTGCTTGAATACTATTCCAAAATAAAGTAGCTAAAATAAAAATGGATATTTTAAAATTTTTCATGAGGTGGTGATTTTGATTATATTTTAATTATCTGAGTAATGTGAAAGAGCCTGTTTTTTTGTAGGCGATTTTATTTTGAGGATTGTCAGGTAAAGGTAAATCAGCAAAAATATAGTACATATAAACTTCTTGAGGTTGGTCTTCACCCCTAAACTTACCATCCCACTTTGTCTCAGTATTATCGTGGATTAATTCACCCCATTTATTGTATACTCTGAATTGTTGAATTGTTATTTTTTTGTCGAAGTAAACTGGATAGTAAAGGTCATTTTGACCATCATTATTTGGCGAAAATGCGGTTGCCATTTCAATTTGGTTGATTTCATATACAGCGACATCGTCAATATAATAATATGATTGTTCGTAAAAATCCGGGTTTCTACCTTGAACGGTATCCCACGTTGTGTTTTGATTATCTGTGAATACTCCAATAGTTATAAATTGCTCGCCACCCGTTGCTTTAAAATAACCACTTACTTCAGTCCAATTTTCATTATTCGTTATTGACTTATTTGGGGTGTTGATAACTTGGGGGACTACACGAAAATTTTCATCGGATATGCTAGTAATAGGTGTGTCAGAAAAATAAGCACCGATATTATTGCAACCTAAGCCGCTCCGATCTGCTAGGGAGACGTAAAATTTGGTTTGATAAATCTTACCTGCTTCTAAAGGTAAAATGAGCTTACACTGTATATATTCTCTGATAACTGGAATTATCGAACTATCACCAATAACATAAATACCTGCATAAGCATTTCCGGTTTTTGCATTTTGAAAGCCAACATCATTTTGAGGAATCCCAACATCTAAAATATTACATGAGTTATAATAATCTGGAGAAGCAATATTAGGATTACTCCAATTCTTGGTATAGCTAAGTTGACTTAATGTATTCGGACAACTATCATACTCCTCAAAACTCGGATTTGGCACCAGATTTATCTGTGCGGTTGCTGGAGTGTATATGAGTTGGAGTAGACTCATTAACAGGGTGATTAGGGTTAGGTTTTTCATTCTTTTTTTTGTAATCAAATACAAAAAACAGCTTTTCATTTCGAATCTAATACATTATTTCTAATTAGCCAAGTTCTTTGTTTCTTTTTTCTTCGGTTATGAACCGAAACGGCAAATCAGTGGAGTTAGAATTCTGTTTTGTCAATTCATTATCTGCATCGCTTTTGCAAGTTATGCTTTGCTAAACTTGCCAGAGAAAAGGATAATTAACAAGTTGAGCTCACTGCCCGCAAGTGATGGCAGCGGAAATCCTCTGTCCCGTTTCATAGCGGGACGGAGATTGCAGCGAACAGCACGACCCGACTCTTGGAGGGATGCGCCCAATTTCATCTTCTTCATTTTTGTTATAAATGCGCGCTAGTTTTAAAGGTTCAAAAAAATATTCTTATTTTGAATCGAAATGAAGCTGAAGTCACTATTTGTCGTTTTACTATTTGCCCCTGTGTTTGCCCAAGCATCGCATGTGCGAGCCGGAGAAATTTACTATCAAGTTACGGCCCCGTTTACCATTAAGGCTACTATTGCCACGTACACCAAAATTGTAGGAGCGAATCCCGGGGCGGATAAAAACCAACTTTCGCTGAATTGGGGCGATGGCTCTTCTTCGGTAGCAACGCGCGTAAATGGACCGATTAACGGTGACGGTTTCCCCAATGGCGAGGATATTGGGAATAACATTAAGCGGAATTATTACGTGACAACGCACGTGTATGCAGGTGTGCCTCCTGCACCAAACAATTTTTATTTGATTACTTGTGCCGATTCGCTACGCAACAACAATATTTTGAACATCAATGGAGGATCATCAGATGGAGTGATTTTCTTTGTGGAAGACACGATTAAATTCCCGAACGATATTTCCAATATTGGCTTTAATTCGTCACCAATCTTACTTAATCCGCCTATCGATTTTGCGAATGTGGGCGACACGTTTTATCATAACCCGTTAGCCTACGACCCGGATGGCGACAGCCTTATCTATGAATTGATTGATCCTTTGCAGCAGAGCGGAGTGCCTGTGCCGGGCTATAAATACCCGAATCAATTGTACATCAGTGCAAATAATAAAGTCTCGCTCAATCGCTTTACCGGAGAATTTATTTGGGCAGTGCCCCAAGCCAGTGGCATTTACAATATTGCCATTTTAATTCGAGAATATAGGCGAGGTGTGGTGATGGGAACCATGATTCGCGACATGCAAATTATTGTAGAGAACAACAACAATCAGCCTCCGCAAATTGATGCGTTAAACGACACTTGTATTCGAGCCGGGGATGCTCTGATACAAGATGTTACGGCCGATGATGCGAATGCTACACAATTGGTAACGCTATCGGGCAATGGTGGACCGATGCAGGTCGCCAACAATAAGGCAACATTTCCAACACGCGTTGGCAATCCGGTAACGAGCACCTTTACTTGGAATACCTTGTGTGAACACATTCAACGATTGCCGTATACTATGGTGTTTAAGGCCGAAGATAATTACAGTACGCCTTTAGTGGATCAAGAAACCTGGTTGATTAATGTGGTGCCGCCACCGGTGAAAAATGTTACAGCCACGGCCATTCACAAACAGATTACGGTGCGCTGGAATGGTTATGATTGTAGTTCTTTTGGGAATTTCAGAGGTTTTTCGGTATGGCGAAAAATTGCGAGTAATCCGTTTACGCCAACCTATTGCGAAACCGGTTTGGCCGGTAGGGGTTATACCAAAATTGCCGATAAACTTACTGATACGTTTTTTGTAGATAATACGGCTATTCGCGGGAATGAATACTGTTACCGAATATTGGCACGATTCACTAAAAAATCGCCAAACGGTATTTTTGAATGGGATGAAATTGAAAGTGTACCTTCTAATGAGGTGTGCATTTATTTGCCTTTGGATGTGCCGGTGTTGACCAAAGTAAGCGTACAAACTACGGATGTGGTTGCAGGAAAAATGGATATTGCTTGGACGAAACCTAAAGCAGGC
>Ga0208695_1002134_pt1 | contig 14934 bp, 11 predicted proteins | sample AD_UKC111_MetaG_FD_184449 | JGI IMG/M metagenome (GOLD analysis project Ga0208695, IMG submission 184449) | Active sludge microbial communities of municipal wastewater-treating anaerobic digesters from Hong Kong - AD_UKC111_MetaG (SPAdes)... | ecosystem: Engineered > Bioreactor > Anaerobic >... | reverse complement strand
GCGCTGGAATCCGGCGACCTGGATGCCGCCATCCGGCAATTTAACGAAATCATCCGGCTGAACCGGGAACATGCCGGGGCGTTCTTCCAGCGCGGGGTTGCCCGCAGCCGCAAGCGGGAACTGGAAATTGCCATTGAAGACCTGGGCGTGGCAATCCGGCTGGACCCGCGCAATCCGCAGGTGTACCGCGAGCGCGGCAGGGTGTATCTTTCCGCGGGCAACCTGGATGCCGCCCTGCAGGATTTTAACGGAGCCATCCGCCTGCAGCCGGGGCATGGAGCAACCCTGGTGGAACGGGGGATGATCCTGCTGGGGCGCGGCAGCCTGAACGAAGCCATCCTCGATGCCAGTGAGGCGATCCGGCTGGACCCCGCCAGCCCGGCGGCATACCTGCTGCGCGGCGAGGCGTTCCTCAACAAGGGCGCACTGGAAGCCGCCATCCGCGACCTGGGCGAAGTCATCCGGCTGGACCCGGCACAGGCGCGGGCATACCTGCTGCGCGGCAAGGCGCACCTGCAGCGCAAAGCCCCGGCGGAAGCCATTTCCGACCTGAACCAGGCGATCAAACTGGACCCCGCCAACGCCGAGGCGCACTTCCTGCGCGGCAATGCCTACCTCGTCCGCCGCGAGGTCACCCCGCAGTGGGATGACCTGCAGGCGGCAATTTGGGATTTCAGCGAATTCATCCGCTTGAACCCGCGCTCCACCGCCGCCCACCTGGCGCGCGGCATGGCGCATCACCTGCGCGGCGATCACCTGCTGGCGGTGCGGGATTTTTCCGAAGCCATCCGCCTGGACCCGGCACAGGCGCGGGCATTCCGCTTCCGGGCGGATGCCTACGAAGCGCTGGGCGAGCAGGAATCCGCCGGGCGCGACCGCGCCGAAGCCGCCCGGCTTTCGGAACCGCCTCTTGCAAAAACCTGATTTGGATTGCTCTTGACGCACAGGATGAACCTGCTTACAATTTAAACAAGCGATGAGGCTCGCTGGATTACCAATCAAACCGCCGAATATGGCTGATAGCCTCTGTCTGATTTTTGCAGGACAGAGGCTTTTTATTAGAGTTTTCCAGGAGAGATGGACTCATGCAACCCCCAGCCATTCCAAAACCCAGTGATTGCCAGCTTTTTCATAATGCATACCTGCTTGCGGATCAACTGGCAGCCCTCCAGGTTTTTCAGGAAATCTTCATCCAGGATAAGGATATGGAATACCGGGAATGGTTGATTGTACTCCAGGACATCTTTAGGCAACTGGACCAGTGCATCCTGCAGGAATGCGGCATCGCAGTGTTCCGGGCAGGATTGCACGGTATCCTGGGCACACCCGCCGCCCAGCCAATGAGAACAGCGTTTGCACTGCCGGAACCGGTTTTGGAAGCAGCGAGGCAGTTTGGCAGGTCATTTCAGCAAATCGTATCCGCCACCCTGGCACAATCTGCAGGGAAGGAAGCAAATCTTCCCGGAGAAGATCTGGACGAAGCTCTTTCCTCCACCATCACCGGGCTTTGCAGCCTCATGACGAATAGCATTTTGAATGAATTGGGTTTACAAAACAGGGACCTTGCCAGGATCTATTGACAGGTTTCCGAACAAAAGTTTAGAGAAGGAGAATATCATGGAAAGTGAAATTGTTTTTGTACATGCCCGCGAAATCCTCGATTCACGTGGAAATCCAACCGTGGAAGTGGAAATTATGCTGGAAAGCGGAGCATCTGGACGCGCCGCTGTGCCATCGGGCGCATCCACTGGCATCCACGAAGCGCTGGAACTGCGGGATGGTGATTCTGCCCGCTATGGTGGAAAAGGGGTGCTGAAGGCGGTTGAGCACGTCAATTATGACATTGCCGAAAAAATTCTGGGAATGGATGCCCTGGATCAAGCCGGGGTGGACCAGGCGATGCTGGACCTGGATGGCACCCCCAATAAAAGCCGGTTTGGCGCAAATGCCATCCTTGGCATCAGCCTGGCGGTGGCACGCGCTGCCGCGGAAGAAGTGGGACTTCCGCTTTATCGCTACCTGGGCGGCGTAACTGCCCGTATCCTGCCGGTACCCATGTTCAATATTTTGAATGGGGGTGTACATGCCAACTGGCAGGGAACGGACCTGCAGGAATTTATGATTGCCCCGGTGGGCGCTGATAATTTCCGCGAAGCCCTGCGGTGGGGAAGCGAAGTGTATCATGCACTGAAGGGAGTGTTAAAAAACAGCGGATACAGTACGGGGGTGGGCGACGAGGGCGGTTTTGCCCCGGCACTGAAAACCAATGCAGAAGCCGTGGAAGTCATCCTGAAGGCAATTGAAAAAGCTGGCTACAAGCCCGGTGACGATATTGCCATTGCACTGGATCCGGCATCCAGCGGTTTCTTTGAGGATGGTTTTTACCACCTGCGCACGGAAGGCAAAAAGGTTACCTCTGCCGAAATGGTGGAGATGTATGCTTCCTGGGTCAAAAAATACCCGATTGTCGTCCTGGAAGATGGTTTGGCAGAGGATGACTGGGATGGTTGGAAACTGTTGAACCAGACCATTGGCAATCAGATTGAGCTGGTGGGCGATGACCTGTTTGTGACCAATGTCCAGCGCGTGGCGCGCGGGATTGCGGAGAATGTGGCAAATGCGGTTTTAATCAAACTGAACCAAATTGGCACACTCAGCGAGACAATTGCCACCATTGAAATGGCACGCAAGGCTGGCTGGGGTGCAATGGTGTCGCACCGCTCCGGTGAAACTGTGGACAGCTTCATTGCTGATTTTACAGTTGCCATGAGCACCGGGCACCTGAAAACCGGGGCTCCCTGCCGCGGCGAACGGGTGGAAAAGTATAACCAGCTCATGCGGATCGAAGAGGAACTGGATACCGCTGCAATTTATGCAGGAAGAAAGGCGTTTGTTCGCTAATTATTCCGGGAACAGGAAAGGGTGGCGGTTGATTCCGCCACCCTTTTTTGAAGGATTGGCGAGATGACAACCATCATCATCCTTGTACGCCACGGGCAAACAGAATGGAACCGGGTGGAACACTTTCGGGGGCGGGTGGATCTCCCCTTAAATGATATCGGCTTGGAACAGGCAAGAAAAACTGCCATGCGGATTGCTGCCTGCTGGAAACCCGCAGCAGTCTATGCAAGCCCGCTCAGCCGCGCCATCCAGACGGCGGAAAAAATTGCCGGGGCGTGCAGCCTTGCAGTCCAGATCGTGGATGGATTGGTGGATATTGATTATGGCGCATGGCAGGGGTTGACCCCGGCAGAGGTTGGGCAGCAATGGGCGCACCTGCTTGCCGAATGGTATAAAACCCCGGATCAAGCCCGCATCCCTGGTGGAGAAACCCTGCAAGAAGTGCAAAGCCGCGCACGATCCTCTGTGCATTCCCTGTGCACATCCCATCCTGACCAGCAGATTGTGCTGGTGAGCCATACGGTGGTCAACCGGCTTATCCTTTTGGGGGCTTTGGGGCTGGGAAATCACCGTTTCTGGCATTTGCGCCAGGATCCCTGTGCCATCAATATCCTGGAAAGAGATGCGGATGATTTCACCATTGTCACCATGAATGACACCTGCCATCTGGCTGGCTAAGTCCTTTCCGATATGTTGACGTTTTACTGTCCCAATTGCTGGACAAGGATTACTGAGAAAATCCACATCTGTCCCAGTTGCGGATATGTGCTGGATGCGTTTGACCAGCTTGCATTTGAAGACAAGCTGCTCCATGCCCTCCATCATCCCATCCCCGAACGCCGCATGATGGCAGCCCAGATCCTGGGAAACCTGGAAAGCCAGCGGGCAATCCCGGCGTTTCTCGAAATTCTGCAGAGTGAAGAAACGGATTATTTTTTCCTTCGAACAGTTTTACTGGCTGTGGTAAAAATCCAGCATCCCATGCGGACTGTATTGCTGGAACAGGCTGTAAATCATCCATCCACGCTTGTTTCAAACCTGGCAAAGCACCTGCTGGAGCAATTATCGCAAAATCATCCAACAGATTTTTGGGATCGATATACGGGTTGATGGCTTTCCACACTGCACCAATGAGAAACCGGAATACAATCCAATGAACAATTCAAACCATGAGAATGATGGAGGCATGAACGGCAACCCTGTTACCGTGGTGAGGGACGGCATCCTGGTCAATATTGTGGAGGATGATCTGCACCAGGGGGATGTGGTTGTCCTGCAAGCGGGGGATATGGTCCCGGCGGACATGCAACTTGTGGAAGCCCGGGGTTTGGAAATTGATGAATTTGATGTCACCGGTGAAATCATGCCGGTTGCCAGGATGGTTGATGACGAGGGTGGTTTGATCTACAAAGGCAGCCGGGTGACCAGGGGAACCGGGAAAGGCATTGCGGTTGCGGTTGGAGAACAATCGGAGTATGGACAAATTCTCAAACAGGAGCGGCAGTCACGGGTTCCCCAAAGACAGCCCCTGAAAATATCCCGCTTCATTGCAATCGGATTGATGGTGCCTGCCCTGGTTTTCATTCTGGCAAATTCCAGCAAGGATTGGTGGATTCTACTGGTCTGGTCGATTCTGTCCATCCTCCTGGTTGCAATGCAGGACAGCCAGTTGTTTCTGGACAGGCTGGTTTCCCGCGAAATCCATCAGCTGGAAAAGCAACAAATACAAATCCGCACCCCCGGTGTGCTGGTGAATTTCCACCAGCTCAAGATGATCTGTTTTGACAAAACCGGCGTCATCACCACCCGCAACATGGAAGTTCGGAACTTTCATTTTCCCGATGGGACACATGCTGCCGCCACCATCTTTCAACAGCTGGATCACAACTTTGCAAATCTGATTGGGTTGACCTGTGCCTTGTGCAATGACGTGCAGTATCTTCACAAGATCGGGCAGGCAAATCCCATTGACCGGGCAATTCTGTCCTTTGCAGAACAAAATGGCATGGATTTTAACCGCCTTGCCACCCGGTTCCACCGCATCTATGACCTGCCCTTTGATTCAGAAAATCGTTATATGGCTTGTGGATTTCAGGAAGACGGCGGCGGGCAATATTACTTTGCAAAAGGGGATCCGGAAATCATCCTGGGAATGTGCAACGAATTCTCCACAGCTTTGGGAACCCGGCAAAGGATGGATATCGGGTTCTGGCTATCTGTTCGCAGCCAGGCAACCAGCATCCATCAAAAAGGCAATTCCGCCATTGCCCTGGCTTACAGCCGTGAATCTGTGGAACAGACCCCCGCAGGATACACATTTTTATGCCTGGTGGAACTGGAAAATTCCCTGCACCCCGGAGCCCGGCGGACAATGGAGGGTGCGGAGCGGTATGGCATCCGCAACTGTATGCTGACAGGTGACCGACCTGAAAGTGCGGTCAGAATTGGAATGGAGAGTGGTCTGATCTCCCACTCCCGCGCCTGCATGACGGGCAGGATGATCAACCACATGGAATTATCGGAAGTTGCCAGGCAGTCTGTCCATTGTGCCATTTATGCAAAACTGATTCCCTCCCAAAAAGCAATCCTGATCCGGCTGTTTCAACAGCAGGGGTATCGGGTTGCCATGGTGGGAGATGGACCCAATGATGCAATTGCCCTCAAAGTGGCAGACATTGGGATTTCCTTTCGCAGCAACAGCTCCGCCATCGCCAGAAAGCTGGCGGACGTCCTGCTGAATGACCTGACCGATCTCCTGCTCCTGCTGGAAAGCTCCCATCGGATTCAGATCGGAATGGCAACCATTCGGCAGATCCAAAGATTGATCCTGGCGGGATCTGTGGCAGGCATGGTTGGCTGGGCATTCATCCTGTCACTTTGAAGCCGCTCCCCGGGAAGGGCAATCTTCCAACGCCGGTCTGTTTCATTCCTTCCTGCCAAAGACAACCTGGTACACATCCTCCCCATGGCTGGTCTGTGAGGGTTCTCCCAGCACCAGTTTATAGGTTCGCCTGCCGCCCGCCTTCCTTTCCGCTTTCAGGAAAAGGGCATCATCCTGTTTTTTCTCATAACAGGTGTGGGCGAACTCGTACATGTGGGTTACAAAAAAGACCTTGATGTGCATATCCAGCAGGGCGGTGGTGATCTGGCGGGCAATCTCGGAGCCTTCCCGCTCATTGGTGGCAGCAAAAGACTCATTAAACAACACCAGGGAGTGGGGGGATAAAGCATCCACAATGCTGCTCATGCGACCCAGCTCTTCATCCAGTTTACCGCTTTTCATGGACGCATCTTCCTTGCGCCGGTAATGGGTGAAAATCCCCGCAGCGACATTGGCGTGGAATGCTTCCGCTGCAACGAACATGCCGCATTGCATCATCAGTTGCGAAAGTCCAATGCTGCGCAGGAAGGTGGATTTCCCTCCCTGGTTGGCTCCTGTAATCATCACCAGGTTTTTAAAATCAGCCCTCAACTCATTGCCTACGATTTTTTGCTTCATTGTTAGCGCCAGGCAGATGTCATACAACCCCTGGCTGGTGTGCCTTCGCTCATTGGCAGGTGCAGGAGTGGGGAAGCAGAGCGGATTTTCCATCCGGCTGAGCTGATCGTGCAGATTGAGACAGCCGATATAGAATGCAAGCTCCACCCGCAGCATGTTGAGGAAGTTGTCGATGTGGTCAGCGGATTGCGCCAGCGCATTGGCTGCCAGGTTAATTCCCCGGTCGCGCAGGTCTGAAAGGGCGCGGGCGCCATGCTCATCCCTTTCGTGAATATAAAAGACATGGGAGGGTTCCTTGCGCGTAAAGAGGCTTTTAATCCAGCCACTGGTTTTCTCCAGCGGTTTGCGCAGGACATAATTGGTGCCTTCATTGCCCTTTCCCAGCGAGGCACTGATCAATACGCCGTCCTTGAATTTCAATTCCCTCAAGTGATCTTCCACAATGGCAAAATATTCATCGTCCAGCTCAGCCTGGATCATGGCAAAAAACCGGGTAAAGCCTTCCGATTCAAAGGAACTGGCATGTGTTTCCGCGATGGTGCGCAGTTTCCTCAACGTTTCCACAAACAATTCCATCAGCTGGATGGAGTTATCCAGGATTCCGCTGGGGTACCTGCTGAAGATGCCCATCCACTGCCTTCGCTTGTTCTCCATGGCATCAATTGGGATCTGGTAGATTTCGCGCACCACGGCAGGATTTTTCAGGCAGTCCCTTAAGATATCCTGGCGATAGCGGATGGCATCCGGGTCCACCAGGCTGGATAAAACCGCCTGTTTTGCCACACTCAGCAGAAAAGGATCACCAAGCGACATAGCCTGGAAGAGGGTGTTTAATTCCAGGTCCTGGATCAATGCTTTTTCATTGGCAGGGAGGGGCTGCTGTAATTGAAAATCCTGGTCTTTGAACATCAGGAAAGCTTTCATTGCTGAATTCTCTCCTTGATTGCAGAATAGGTCAGGCGGTGTTTCTCTGCAATGCAGAGTGCATAGGACAGCCCATCGGCAGGTTTGCGGACGATCTTGTATGTTCGTTCTGTGGGGTTATCCGGCACCACAGTGCTGACCATGCTGACCGTCTTTTCTCCCAGGGCAGCAAGCTCCTCAATGAAAGTAACACAGACACACAGTAAATCAAGCTGGATAATTTGTTCCATGATCTTCCTGCCCAGAAAAACAGCATCCTTGAGGGTGGTGGAATTGAAAATTTCGTTCATGATAACAATGCTGTTCGGCGATGCCTGGTCCAGGATGGTGTGGATTCGCACCAGATCATCCTGCAGTTTTCCGCGCAGGTTGCGGATATCCTCCTCGGTTTCAAAGTGCGTAAAAATCTGGTCAAACAGGAACAGGCGCGCTTGTTTACCCGGCACAGGACATCCCAGGCTGGCGAGATAGTGAATTTGCCCAAAAGCACGTGCAAAGGTTGTCTTCCCACCCTGGTTTGGACCGGAAATGATCAGGATCCGTTCAGCACCGCCCAGCGAGAAATCATTGGTGACCACCGTTTCTCCTTCGGTGCGGCGTTGATATGCCAGGGCAATGTCAAAACCATCCCGGCTGTAGATTTCCTTGTCCGCTTGGGTGATTTCGGGAAAGCAAAATTTTAATCCCTTCCACTGGATGAAGTTGATGTAATCAAGGTATGCTACATAAAACTGGATTTCGCGGTCAAAAACCCGGATGGTTGGATTTAAGAAATGCCTGTGCCTTTCATAAAATTCATCCAGCTGGGAAAACACCTCCGGGAACAGCTTCACCACAAAATCTAGGATTTGAGCTTCCACATGGTTCATGCCCGAACCCACTGCCAGCGCAACGGTGTAATCCTTGACTTCGCCTTGCTGGAACTTCTCAAATGTCCGCCCCACATCTTCACTGTAATCCATTTCGCCGTTGTATTTTTGCACCCGGACGCTGTTGCCCCTGATGATGATGCTGTACTGGATGGACTGCAATTTTTCCTTGATGTCCAAGGCATCTGTTTGGAGGGTGAGAAAGTCCGGCGAACGGGTGTATTCTTCCAGGAACTGGCGCAGCAGCTGCATTCCCCGGGAAGCAAGCTGTACATTGTGCAAATCCTCCGCAAGGCTGGTGATGGCATTGCAGTATTGGAGAGCAGCTTCCAGGATCCAGCCCTTAATGTGATAGGGATATTGAAGATTGGCAAGCATGCCAAGGTACCGGCGCATGGTGCTCATCTTGCGCCCAAAAGATCGGATCATCTCCAGCAGGGGCGGGTTTTCCAGGTCCCGGGCAATTTCCTGGCGGTAGGAGATGGTTTGCATGGATTGCAGGGGGGTATAGAAAAACGGCTTTAACTGGTATTCCTGCCTGCCGTGCGTAATTGCGTTCACCACCTGGTCCAGGTTTAAATCAGGAAAGTACACGGGGGGATCCTGAACTTCCTCCACGCGATCGGATTCGTTCTCAAAAAGGATGCTGTAAAAAGTCATGGCACAATCCTTCCAGGGCTGGGGGTCCATCATCCCTTTTCTCCACTGTTCCGCCCAGCCCCGGTGCTGATTTTGACAGACCGGCTGGCTGGGAAACAAAAAGCTTCTACTGTTGGAATTTTCCAGTAGAAGCTATCAGTCTGGTGACGTTTTTGGCGAGCTTCATCGCCTTTTGAAGATGAACTTGTTAAAATTATACCTCATTTTTTCGGTTCTGCAGGTCAGCGCGTGACGACGGCGCGCAGCACAAAACGATCCACCGCGCCGAAGCGGTACTTGTATTCCTCATTGCCGCGCATAAAATCGAACTCGGTGCGCTGGTTTTCGTTTGCCCATTTCAACAGGTAGCCCAGCAGCACCCAGCCGGGCGAATATTCCATGAAGGAGCGATCCAGCCCGGAGTTATAGATCCACAGGCGGTTGAGGTAATCAAAGCTGAGGTAGGCGGCGGCTTTTCCGCCGTCAATTTCCAGGAAGGCAAGCTGCAGGCAGCCCTCCGCAAAGGCGCAGCGCAGCGCCAGGCGCATCTGCTGGCGCATGGCGGGGGTGAGGAACGCCGCCTTGGCGGGGTCCTGCTCCATCAACGCCAGGAAGGCGTCAATTTCACCCTCCAGCCCGGCGGCATCCTGGACGATGTACCAGCGGGCGGGCACGCCGGATTCCTCCAGGCGGCGCATCTTGCGGCGGATTTCGTGGCGCTGCTTCTTGTCAATCCCGGCAAGGTAGGTCTCCCAGTCGCCGGGGAGGTGGATGGTGGGGGCATGGGAAATCTGCCCGGCGGCATAGCCCCAGCCCATCCTGCGGGCGGCGGTTTCCAGCGCCGCAAGGGTGGGGGAATCCTCCAGCAGGTTGTACAGGTCCAGCGTCCCCCAGCCGGGGATGGCGCTGGCGAGGAAGGGCAGCAAGCCGTCCACGAAGGACTGCAGGTCCGCCGGGCTGGCAAGCAGGTCGAGGTAATCGGAGATTTCAATGCTGCCCAGCAGCATCAGGCGGGGCGGGGTGGTGGAACGGTCGAGGAAGAGCGGGGCAATGCCCGCCAGCCTGCCATCCTGCCGGGCGGTGACGACTGCAACTTCCAGCTCCCGCCATTCCCCGCCGCCGCGGGTTTGCGTCCAGGCGGCAAGGTATTCGTGCCGTAAAAATGGCACATGGGTGGGCGTTTCTTCCAGCAGGGCGTTCCATTCCCCCTGCAGGTCCTGCGGAAAGGTGGTGTGAAGGGTATAGTCCATGACAGACAGGATTATACCGCGCCCGGGGGATGGCTGCCACCGCTTGTAGAGGCTGGCAGGGGAGGAATCCCGGCGGTGCGTGGATTCCTCCCCCCGCCCCCGGCATCACCCGGCTTCCTCCGTCAGCCGCCGCATGGACTGGTAGCGCCGGTCGGAGATGGTGCCGGTTTGCACCGCCCGCAGGATGGCGCAGCCCGGTTCGTGCGAGTGGGTGCAGTCCACGCCAAAGCGGCAGGTGCCCACCAGCGGGCGCATCTCCGGGAAGAAGAGCGCCAGGTCCATCCCGCCCACGTCCCACAAGCCAAACTCGCGCATCCCCGGCGTATCCACCACGTAGCCGCCGGTTTCCAGCGGGAACATCTCCAGGCGGGTGGTGGTGTGCCGCCCCTTGCCCGTCACACCGCTGACGGCGTTGACGCGCAAGCCCAGCCCGGGCTGGATGGCATTCAGCAGGCTGGTTTTGCCCACGCCCGATTTGCCCATGAAAACCGAAAGCCTGCCCGCCAGGTGCATCCGCAATTCGTCCAGCCCGGCACCGGTTGCAGCGCTGGTGAGCACCACCGGGTAGCCGATGCGGCGGTATTCCTCCACCGCCTCCAGCAGGTCGGGGCTGTTCTCCGCCAGGTCCAGCTTGGTGATGCAGACCACTGCCTGCAGGTCCAGCGATGCCGCAGACACCAGGTAGCGGTCCAGCAGGTTCCATTTGGGCGCGGGCTGAGCCGCCGCCATCACCGGGATCACCTGGTCAAGATTGGCGACCATCACCTGCTCGAAGGCATGGCGTTCAAAGGGACCGGTGGACTCGCGCCGCGCCAGCCGGGAGCGGCGGGCAAGCACCTCCACAATCAAGCCCTGCCCGCTGGGGGAGGGCAGATAGCGCACCCGGTCGCCCACCGCCACGGGGTCAATCGTTTGAATATTGCGCACCGCCACCACGTGCGGGCGGATGGAGGAGGGGTCGGCGATGGGATAAACCAGCTCCTTGCGCAGGCGGTTGGAAAGCTCGCAGCGCACCGTGTACCCGTCCACCTGGACATCATACGTTCCTGTTGTTTTCCGGATAACCGTACCCTCCGGAAGGGGTGTTGATTCCTCAAAAGACATTGCAGTAAACCTCAATTAAAACCTTATCAGCAAAAAAACCCGCCGCAGAAACCCGCGGCGGGAGGGAAATGATAGTGAAAATAAAAGCCGCGGGGGTGCTCCCGCGGCAGTTGATTGCAGAGGAAATCAGCCGGTCAGTCGGCTGCCGGCAGGCGCACCCAATAAACTCGTTTGAGAACAAGCACTCGTGAGATTCTCATATTGTTTGCGCCTCCTTTCGTGGTTTGGTAAGCGTATTAGACCAGAGATTGCAGGAGGAGTCAAGGGGGAAATAAATTGCCGCCTCAGCCCACTTCCCGCACTTCCCAGGCGAGGATCTGCCGGATGCCGGATTGTTCCGGGCTTGTTTTGGGGATGAGCTGGTAGCGCTTGATGAATGAAATCCTGTCCCTGACCGACACCCCCGGGTTGTACCGGATTTTGACCTGGATCACCGCCTTGCCCTCCCGGGTGATGTGATAAATATCCAGCGGCGCAATCGCGGAGCGGTTGATCACCCAGCCGGGTGATTCCTGGACAAAAAAATCCTCCAGGTTGGGATGGTTTTCCGGGATGTGGTCCACGGAGATTTCCTGTTGACGCTCGAGACTGGGATATCTTTTCGTAAACGCCACCCTGCCCTGGTTCCAAAAAGCAGGAAATTTTCGGGGTTCCCGCACGCGCACCTCGATGGTAAGGTTGGAAACCGCATGCTCATTGCTCAGGTTTTTCATTTTCAATGCCAGGCAGTTCCCCCCGGCGCAGGTCCTGGTTCTCAGGGTGGGTTGAATGCTGGGATGGTAGGCGGCATTAAATGCGCGCCGGGCTTGGAAAAAATTAATTCCGCCGATCAGAAGCGTAATGATGATGCTGAAAATTGCCAGCGGTTCACTCTGTCTCAGGGAAGATAATAGATCCAAAATATCCATCACCAATCCTCGTTATAATTTTACTTGCTGCGGAATAATGGAGTTGATTTGCACATCCAGGATGCGCCGGTTATCCTCCTCAACCTGCAGGACAAGCGACGTGAAATAGCGGATCAACTCGTCCGCTTCATACCGGTCGTGTCTTTCGGAGCTGAGAATTCCGGTGACGGGCTGGTGGATGCTTTGAATCATGTCCAGGGTAACCAGGTGGTCCCCAAAGGAGTCAATGTACGCCTTCGGGGTCCAGGTTTCTGTGAACCGCTCGGTTTCCTCCACGTCAATCCGGCGCAATTCCTTCAAAAACAGGTACAGCAGCTTGAATTTTTCCACCACGTACCCATAGCCGATCTGTTGGGGAAAATTATCCCCATCCACAAACGTATCCAGCATCACTTCCTGCAAATAATCGATATTGCTGCACAGATAATTGGAATACCCCCTGCCAATATCGGTGAGGAAGATGTTATGCCCGCCATACTTGCGCAGCGAATCATCTTCATAATAATTAAACCCATTCGAGCGTACCAGTTGGGAGGTGATCCGCATCAGGTCGTTTAAAGCGGAGATCGTCAGGTCATCATCGTAGCCAAACGCCTGCAAAACATTGACGATCTCGTTGATCCGCCGTTTTCCCTTTTCGTGCCGTCCCAGGTAGCGCAAAATGCGGGGCTTCACCAGCAGGGAATTGCCGTTGTGGTTCTCCACCCGGAACATGTGATTGATTTGATGGCTGGCAGACCAATGGAACTGGTCCTGCCCGTGTCGGATCAAAATGCGGATTAAATCCCGGCTGGTCAGGTTGGTGTCCATCATATCCGCCACGCTGGCGGCAAACAACCCCTGCATCAGCAGCATGCCGTTGCGGATGCTGCTGCCGCAGGCATTGTCGATAAAATTTTGAAAGTTCTGGTACTTGTCAACCTGGATTTCCCGGTTCACCGTCACCAAAAATGACTTTAAAACCTGGTACTGGCTGTCTGAAAGCCCCCTGCCGGGTTCGTAAAAAGCATCCGGGTTGCTGCAAAACAACTCCAGCCGCTTCTTGATCACATCCAGCACCCTTGGACCGTGATGCATTTCCGCGTCAATGATCCCCGTGCCGAGCCCCAGGTTGTCAAATGTTTCCGGGCGCACCAGGATGATGAACGTGGGACCATTCATCTGCACGTGGCTGTGAATCAGCTCCACGATTTTCTTCTGGAGGATCGGCTCGGCATGGTCCACATTATCCAGGATAATATAGGCGCATCCCGAATTGCCGCAGAACTGGAATTTAATGATGTATCCCCAGAGCCGGATTAAATAATCCAGGTGGGTTTCCGGGGATTTCTCAATCTGGCTTTTCATTTTTCGGCGGGCTTCCAGCGCCTCCGGCGGGATGGGCTGATCCGGGGTCCGGGGCTGGAACCTGATTTTGGCGGCAACTTTGCGAAACGCCAGGGAGGAGCTTTTCTGATGAATGAACCGCTCCAGCTCATAATCCCAGAACCCGAACAATTCCTCCTCTTCCGAAATGCTGGCGTCATTGACAATCCGGCTGCGCAATTCATCGCAGAGGATGTTAAAGAATTTATTGGTCAGGGTTACCCCCGATAAATCATTTAAATAGGTATGCTCATCAAAATTGATGTGGGCAATCAGGCGGTTTGACCGGCGGTCGCACCGCTCGCAATGCCGCCGGTTTTTTACCAGGTGGAGGGCAATGTAATTCTTCATGGTGGTCTTGCCGCTGCCCATGGGACCCACAATTGCCAGCACCGGTCGCTTCGGATGGATCAGTTTGTCGATGATTTTCACTTCGTAACTGCCAAGCTGGGGCAAATCTTCGGGCAGGAGATCCCGAAAGGCATTGGATTCATCGAGGGGCTGGCTTTGCAGGAACCAGGCGGGGATCTCCTCCTTGTCCGGCACCGGGTCGAACACGGTCTGCGCCATGTATTCATCATTGATAAAACGAGTACTGCGCGATTCGGACTTGGAGTATCCGGACAACCTGTCACCCAAACGGATCATGTTCATGGAGGGTTCTCTTTCGTGTGAAAAGGATGTTGGGCTGCGTTGATTTCTGTGGAGGCTTTGGAATGATGTCTTGATCCCGACCCGGCGCTTGGAAAGGAACTCCGGTGATCCTCCACGTGCCATTCCCCCGCCTGGCTGGGGATGCGGTTTTGGGCGGCGGCGTTCCATCCCGACAGGGATAATTATATATCAGAGTCCGGGATGGAACGCCACATTCCCCGGGCTTGCCGGGGGATTCTCCGCTCTGCCGGTTTGCCCGGCTCAAAAAATCACGAACCCCCCGTGCCTGCAAAAATCAACCAGCTCGGTCAGTTTCTCTTTCCAGGTATAATCAAAGAAGATGAAATTGGGGTCCCGCAGCCCGTTCAGGGATGCGAACTGGCAGCGCAGTACCATCTCATCCTCCCAATCCTCGCCATATTTCTCACTGGGGTTATCCTTGGCATCCCTGACCATGAGCAGGGGGATGGCGCTTTCCACGGCATCCGCCAGGGCAAAAGCGTCCTGGTCGGTGACCTCCTGCCCGAAATTGGAAAAATAGTCCCCGGAATCCCAGCGGGGATACAGGAACTGATCATCAGGCGGGGCTGAGATCAACGCGGCAATGGAGCTTTCGTCCCGCTGATGCCAGGGCGCCTTCTGGAAATCCCCGTATGGCTGCCGGGTGCCCTGCGGTTCCCAGCCAAACATGACTGCCAGCCGAAAGATTCGGCGCCAGCCCCGGTGATTGATCCGAAATCTCAAATCCTCGTTATCGAGATTGATAAAATCGACTCCCATTGACAACCCCACTGAATGTCTGGATTTTATGGATGCAAGAT
>Ga0208695_1002132_pt1 | contig 14951 bp, 5 predicted proteins | sample AD_UKC111_MetaG_FD_184449 | JGI IMG/M metagenome (GOLD analysis project Ga0208695, IMG submission 184449) | Active sludge microbial communities of municipal wastewater-treating anaerobic digesters from Hong Kong - AD_UKC111_MetaG (SPAdes)... | ecosystem: Engineered > Bioreactor > Anaerobic >... | reverse complement strand
CCTATTTACATGGGGTGGTACCCTCTGGTAAAATCTTGGCGGCGGAAGGACGCATAAAACATAAGCTAATTCCGCCTAAAAATAGGAGTCCAGAGGGTACAGGGGTTCCCATGTCAATAGGATCGTGGAATAAATGCGACCTAATTGGCACAAACATTTTCAGTAAAAATTTGTATGAAGGCAAGTTGCCAACGTTTACTTGACAGTAACGCGTGTCTCACCTGAATTGACATTAGAATCATATTAACGTATTCTTAATATTGGGTTTAATATTTATTCTTCAAAAAATATAGTGATCACAAAGGTGAAAATATGCGAGAATTTATTGCGGTTATAGTATCTTTTTTGATTATCCCGGTTCTAAGCAGAAAAAAAACTCCTATAGGAATTGCAATTTGTATCTGTGCGGTGCTTATGGCTTTTCTCGGAGGAGTGGGGCTTGCTGACTTTGGAAATGTTATATTGGGGACGTTTTCCAACCTGGACAAGATACAGCAGCTTGTAATTGTAGCTGAAGTCTCGATTATCGGAGTACTTCTTAAAAAATATAAAATTATTGATGAGGTTTTGGACAATATATCAAAAGTTGTTAAGAGCAGTAGGTTGATTCTGATGTTTATTCCTGCTCTGACAGGTATGCTGAATGTACCGGGAGGCGCTATCATGTCAGCACCTTTGATCGATCAACTGGGGGAAAGGTCGAACTTATCCAAGCCTCACAGAGCAATCATAAACTTGGTTTACCGGCATGTTCCTATGAACATCATGCCATACGCGACCGGATTCCTGCTTGTTTTGTTCCTTACTCCCCAGATTTCAATCTACAAGCTAATGGGATTGAACGCTATTTTTGTTGTGATGTATTGTATAATCGGTTACTATTTATATGTCAGGAAGACACAGAATGATTCAACTGCTTCGTACAGCTTCACATGGACGAGCCTGTTCAACCTCTTAAAATTCACTGCGCCTATTTATGTAGCTGTGCTGTTGAATCTCATATTTAAAGTTCCCTTTTACTTTGGGATGCTTGCCAATTTACTGATTATATATTTGCTTCATCCAACAAGGATGTTTCTGTTTGATACCGCCCGGGCTTTCAGCTTTAATGTGCTTTATGCCTTGGTCGGTGTTTATCTCATCCAAGGAATAATTGAGCGAATGGAGTCTCTTACTTCATTCTTAACTTTGGTTTTTATGAATCCGGATACCGTTATGCTTGGGATTATTGTAACGGCAGTATTCTTTGGTACTACAACGGGTTTCCCGCCTACTGCCCTGGGAGTAATTTTGCCGATCCTGGGCACTTTGCCCTTATCAGGCAATATGCTTCTCTTGTACTGCCATTTTGCTTTTATCTGGTCATTTGTAGGATACTTTTTCTCTCCGCTGCACCTGTGCCAGCTCTTTACATGTGAGTATCTTAAAGTACGCATGCTTGATTTGTATAAAGAGTACTGGAAATTTTTTGTCTCCCTGGTTGCTGTTCTTGTTGTAAACTATTTTGTGATGGGATTGTTGTTACAATAATATGCAAAAATTTGAGATTTTCTACATTTTGCATTATAATTAGAACAATTAAAAGAAGTTGCGGCGGTGAGTGTAGTGCGTATTCTTTTCAGGGAGAGAATAAACAAGCTTCTAGCGGACATCTTGGAATACCCGCTTTTTGTAGTTACCGCACCCATGGGATATGGTAAAACTACTGCGGTGCGTGAATTTCTTAAGCATAAGAGAATAAATCCCATATGGGTATCTCTCATTGCTTCTGACGGATCGGCGGCGTACTTTTGGGACAGGCTTACAACACAAATTGCACAGTCTTACAAGCAACTTGGGGAGCAGCTTAAAAGCCTCGGTTTTCCTGCCGATGCACCCCAGACTGCAAAAATACTTGAAATAATAGACAGTTTTGAATTTAAAAAGGGCACCGTTCTGGTCATTGATGATTTTCACCTTGCTGCCGACCCTGGAAGTTTCAACCTGATAAGTTATATAGTAAAGGAAGGAATCCCAAATTTGCATATAGTATTGATTATGAGGGACATGACAAATATCCGCTTTGGAGAATTGGCCTCCCAATGCTATACTATGACGCATCACAGTTTGAAGTTTGAAAATGATGAGATTGAGCAGTATTTTGAGTTGATGAAATACCCATCTTCACCGAAAGAAATGGCGAAGGTTGCAAGATACACGGGGGGATGGGTTTCCATGATGTATCTCATAATTATCGGCTTGAAAAAGGGCATTCCGGTGGGAATTAGCAGCACTATAGATGAATTGGTGGAGAGGAACCTTTATGATTCTTACGATGAATTAACCAAACAGTTTCTATTAAAGCTTGCTGTAATGGAGAATTTTACTGCGGAACAGGCTGAATTTGTATTGAAGCAGCCGGATGCAGAGGCAATGTTGAAAAAGCTGTATAAAGAAAACGCCTTTATTGATTATGATGAGGCAACCGGGATTTATAAGATACATAATGTACTGCTGGATTTTCTGAGGAGGAAGCAGAACTTTGAGGACTCCGGGATAATTGAGCTTTTCAGGCGGATCGGAGAATGGCATTTGAGCAAGGGCAACTATAATGCTGCCTATAGCTTTCTGAATAAGGCGAAAGAGTCTGAATTTATACTTGAGCTGTTGAACGATGCGGGAAAAATTGCTGATGAATTTACAGGATTTGAAGGCATCCGTGAAATGTTTGAGTGCATCCCCAAAGAGAGGCTTTTCAGATACCCTATTGCATATATTCATTATATATTTCATGAACTGATAAGCGGTGAACAGGAAAGAGCAATTAACGGAATAAGGCGCCTCAACGAATTGGAACAAGTATACCTAGACATGGAAAAGATCTGCCCGGAATACAAAAACCGGGTGCTCGGAGAAATAAATATACTCAGAATTTTTACTGCATTTAACGATGCCGGGGGAATGATTGAATATACAATCAGAGCAAAAGAGCTGCTTAAGGATGAAAAATCATGGGTGATAAGGCGGGAAAGCGAATTTACCTTTGGCGTACCTCATTTCCTTTATTCATATTACAAAGAAGCAGGCAAGCTGGATGAAACAATAAAAATTATGACTGAAGGATTTCCGGCTTTTTCCGAGCTTTCCGACGGCTGCGGTACAGGCTGCGAATACTTAACCCTTGCCGAATATGCCCTTGAAACCGGTGATTTCGCCGGAGCGGAGCTGAACGGTTTTAAGGCTGTATATAAGGCTAAGACAAAGGATCAGATAAGCATTGGTATCTGTGCCTATTTCACGCTGATAAGGCTGTATATATTGCAGGGCAGGGTGCAGGAAGGCCTGGAAATGCTGGCACAGCTGAAAATTGAAGTTGGCAGTAAAAACAGTTCCATATACAATACAACCATGGATTTATGCGAAGGATACATTTTTGGCTGTCTGGGGCAGCTTAAAAAAATACCTGAGTGGCTGCAAATGGGTGATATGTCCGATGCAAATTTCCTGTACCAGGGAATGGCGTTTAACTATATCGTATATGGAAAAGCGGTTCTTCTGGCTAACAACTTTATAGAGCTTGAAATGCTTACGGAGAGTTTTCTGCCGTATTTCTCCATATTTAACAATCAGCTTGGATTTATGCACAACTATATTTATGAAGCGGCAGCTAAGTACCGTTTGTACGGGATGGAACAGGGAAAGGCAGCTTTAAGAAAGGCTCTGGCAATCGGACAGGCGGATGGCATTGTAATGCCTTTTGCCGAAAATGCTCCTTATGTATTTGACCTGTTAAGGGCATTTTCCAATGAAGACAGCCGCAACGAATATCTGAAGAGGGTTATTCTGATTTGTGAGCAATACATGCAAAGCCTGAAAAGGTTTGGACAAAGCTGTCCTGTTTTGAGTGAAAGGGAAAGTGAAGTGCTTAAGCTTCTGAGTGAGGGGCTTACCCGTGATGAAATAGCAGCCGTCCTGTATGTTTCGACAGGAACAGTCAAGACTCACCTGCAGAACATATATCATAAGCTTGAAGTGAAAGGAAAGATTGCCGCAATAAAAAAGGCAGAAAAACTGAAATTATTCTAAAATACTCCAAAAGGCAGATATAAAACGATAAAAATACCTTTTATACTTTGTATAATTAGGTATTTTTATATTTTTGAAGGGGGCTTAAGTCATGAGCAAGATTATCAAAGTGACAGCCAATGATGATTATACTCTTCTGATAGAGTTTGAAGGTAATAACAAAGTGTTCTTTGACATGAAGCAGCTGATTCAGACAATGCCGTATTATAGTTTGAATGATCTTGAAAACTTCAAGGATTTTTTGCTGGAGGAGGGGGCAATACGCTGGAAGGACGTGGGAAGGCCGGACCTTTCCATGAGTCCTGTGCGGCTGACTGTGGATGATATTCTTTTTACCATACGGGAGTAAGGTTTTAAGATATATTGGCAAATGGGCGGATGAGTATTAGTAAAGGGGTGTAAACGAATGAAAATGCTATTAAAGAAAACAATTTGTATTCTGTTGGCTTTTATGCTGGCTTTCGGGCCTTTTGCAGAAGGTGTGGTATCGGTCTTTGCCCGGAATACTGATAACGAGCTGGCCCCTAACGGCCAGACCTGGGAGGAGGCTTATCCAAACGGTGCTTTTATATTCAAGGAAAGCTATCTTTACTCGGAAGAAGGTGACGACACTGTAGCCATTGCCGTATACCGAATGGGGGGACGTGACAGCAGGGCAGTTGCAAATCTGGCAATTACACCGGTTACTCCCGAAGGCAATACGGCAAATGCCGCAGGAATAAACGACTTTGATATTATTTCTCCTGAAGATGTTGAAATTGACCCTGACAATGAATATGACACCGTATTTGCGGATCTGGTCTTTGAGGAAGGGGAATATGTCAAGTCACTGGAAATAAGAGCAATTGATGATAATCTTTCAGAGCCTGAAGAATTTTTCATTGTGACTATTTACGGAGCAGAAGACGCTGAATTCCTTGAAGATGGCAATAGATTTACAATGTGTATTCAAGATAACGATCCCTATGTAAAAAGCCTGGTTTCTTTCGCCGAAAGCAGTATAAGCTTTGATAAGAGTGAAGGCTCCGCCATTTTGGAGGTGGTAAGGACCGGAGGAACCCAGTATGTCTTTTCGGTAGATTATGAGACAGTTTCAGGTACTGCAATAGCGGGAGTGGATTTTGCCGAAACCTCGGGGACCCTGCTTTTTAACTGCGGAGAAGAAAGGGCATCCATAGAGATTCCGCTGATTAATGACAACAATGAGGATGAGTCTATGGACATATCTTTTAAGGTCAAACTCTCCAATCCAAAGGGCGGAGATATTGCGGAGGACGGAGGAGAGGCTGAAGTATATCTGTACAACACAGCTAAAGAGGATGCTGTTATGAATACAGCTACTCTTGTGGCGGATTTGGAGAGTATTGATATAAGCGGTAAAGCTTTAATATCTGATGATGCAATCATATCGAATAATGAAGAAATTACAGTCGTACCGGAGATTAGGGAATCCACACCTCTGGTGGAAACAGCGCCTGCCGCCTCTAAGAGCGGCATTGTTCCTATGGCAGTGGTTCAGGATGGTTGGGGGCTTGCAGCAAATCAAGGGGGCTGGAAAAAATACACAAGGCTTGCTTATGATAAAGATAAATTCGGATTCGGTACTCATTATGACAACAGCGATGATTTTTACGGATCATTGGTAGGTTCCGTCGATAATTGGCATACCCGCTCGGCAAGATCTTATCATGATGAGTATGGGGGTAAACCTAAGGGATATGTCGGTTTTGAATATGAAAATGAAAACAGGGTATGGAAGGTATTCGATGCCAGCGACAGTGATCCGTACGGTTATGCCATAATGAAGGCGACTGATCTGGATGGGCTTTATGAGTTCTATAAATCCATGTCGGGACACGTATCTATACAATTTAATGATATAGTCTTAGGAGACAAGAACCAAGGGATGGTTCTCCTGTCCAATAATGATGCGGACTACAGCCAACTGTCAGAAAGCAGCAGAGAAGAAATTACCGCTGTTACTCATACCAGTATGATACTGGCTCAGTATACGGGACAGGGAAGAAATGAGTCTGTGATAAATTTATCCTTCAGCCCTTTGTTAAATGCAAATGAGAATTTTGTTAATTACGATAGGCCGGTTCTTGCTATTTTTGATAACAGCTGGGAAAACAATACCTATTTTCGCACCTGGGTGGATGATCTTTATTTGGAGAGGGCAGCCATCAACAATCTCAGGTATGAAGTTGTGTGCAAGGATGGGGACGGGTACTTAAGTGCAAACTCAAATGAGATTTTAAACAGAATTAAGCCTGTGGTCAGTATTTATAATAATGAAGGGGGTACAAACGGAGAAGGAAAGCTTTATGCGGGCTCCCGCCTGCTGCTGAATGAATCAGCCTCTTCGGGGGCTTTCAGAATCAAAAATGTGCAATTGAAGAAACTGGTAAACGGTGTATGGACGACTATAAACACCGGAGAATTCGTAAATGTCGGAGAAGGCGATACGGCGGTAGTTATTCAGCTCAGATCCGATGATAACAGCAAAATACAACGTACCAGGGAGCTTTCCTGCCGGAATGCAGAAACTGATCAATACTCCCTTTATGTGGAGATGGAAAGAAACCAGAGAATTCTCCTTGATTATTCTCCCAATGTATTGCCTCAGGATATTGCCGGGGGAGAAACTGATGAGGAATATATTATTAGAGCAAGGCGTAAAGCAGAGCAGATAGCTTTCCAACCCGAACTCGGTTATAAAATAAGAGGTAATATCTTGGGAATGCCGGTACTTGTTGACGGGAAATTGACAAATACCTATATGTATAAAGATGATACCGATGCTGTTGTATTTGATTTCAATCTGAAAAACGGTGAAGCAATAGCCTATGACGGGGATATGTATTACGGGCCTGTTCCAATCAAGGTAGAAGACTATGCCGAGAAGGAAATCTATATGATATTTTATGATTCCGAATCTATGTCACGGGAGCAGGAGGTCAGGATAAGCAGTATTGAATCAGCAGAGATGTATATAGATAATAACGGGAACGGAATAGTCGATGCAGGGGAACCCATGGTGGGTTATGTGAATGATGACAGGTATGTCAACAGCTTTTTTGACAGGGAGGATGGCAAGCAGAAGCTGCTGAAATACGATTATGTTTTGCTGCCCCGAAAAATCAACACTACTCCCGCAGATGACACCAGTATCAGGTACGATTTGAAGGCTTCATTTGTAACGACTGCTACGAGTAATGCCGAATTAGACAGATACACTGATGAATTGAAGGCATACAGGGAAATTGAAACAGGAAATACAAAGGTGCCGATATACGGAGTTGAAGCAATGAAAGGCAGTATCACGGTTCCTCTTGGGGGAGATATGAATCCGCCGACCTATGATAAAACATCTGAAAAGTGGAGTTGGGATCCGGACTTTGAGGGAAATTTGAAGACGCCCTTTACAAATCCCGATGAAATTCTGTATGCGGAAAAGGAAACGGTTGCAGGTCCTAAAAAAATTTCCGGCATTGATGAAATCAACGATTATATCGGAAGCTTCAGAAACAGTGACCAAGTAGTACTGCAGCTTTATAACAACAATGGGGAAATGGTCGATAGGTATGATTCTGTAAGAACATATAGGGAGATAGTACTCGGGGAATTTGAGCAGAATCAGAATTTGGGATTTGACGTTCCCGAGGGCGGAGATACTCAGGATACCCCGGGAGCTGAGAAACCGAAGATGGAGCTTCCCCAAATAGATATTCCGGCGGGCCCCTTTAAGGTGGTCCTGGACGGAAACAGAGCAGGCTTTGAACTGGGGATTCCCTTGATTGGAGGGGGTAATCAAAAAGAAAGCGATAAAAATACAGGGTTACTAGGGAAAAATGCTTCAAAATACCTTGATGACATGAAGGATGCCGTAGGCAAAGGAGCACCAGGCAAGAACATATTTGACCAGCTGAAAAATGCGGCAAAGGGATTGGATGATACCGGTAAGGCGCTTAAGCCTAAAGCTGATGTGGATGCTTCCTTTATGTTCGGCTTTTCCGCATCTTTTATGTGGGAATATGATGAGATTGAGGCGCAATGGGAATTTGACGAGGCAAAGATTTTTGTCACCTTTAACGGAGAGGTAAAGATTTCTCAACGTCTACCGCCTTTGCCCATTGTCTATGTATATATTATTTTCAGTGCAGATGTTGAGGTAGGCCTTAATATTGAAGTGGATTATGGGTTTGATGCCGAGGGGCTTCGCACCAGCCAAGTAACATGTACCGGAGATATAAATCTGGAGATCGAAGTGGAAGCCGGGGTTGGAGTCGGAGTAGAGCTGTGCAAGTTTGAGATATTCCTGAAGATTAATACAGGACTTTTGATAAAGATTGCGGCGACTGCAGAAGCTTCGGGAGTAGATGAATTCTCAATAGGAGCGGCCTTAGGCTTCAGAGCGGTATTCCTTTGCTTTAGTTATGAAATGGAGGCCATTTCTTTCGAATTAACCTATGAGAAAGGGAGAACTCCTGAGGAATGGGACTTTGAATGGAAAGTTTTTGGTCAAGGAATGAAACAATCCGGACAAATGGGTGTGATGTCAGCCGGAGCTAGAGGGGCGACAAAGCAGCCCCGGACAGGGCTTCGCATTTCGGGAAGGGCCTATGATGACCAGACCATTGGCAGTTCACGAAAAAGGCTCGGGATAATGTCCATTACTCCGGAGCACGGAGATTTTGAACTGGGTGAATACAACGCAGGGGCATCTTCTAAAGAGCTTGTGAATAATCTGCGGTACAGCTCCGATTATAAGCTGTTTTCGGTAAGCGGTGAAAACTACATACTATATATGATAGACGGAGGAGCGGGAAGAACCACAGTTGATGCAGATATGCTGGTATTGTCGAAAATTGATGCTTCAGGCAATTTGATAAATCCTGTCAGCGGTAGCGGGAATAACTACACTGTGGTGGACAAGGTATATGCCGGGACACCGGATGAAACAAACGATCCAAAAGGAGATTCAGCCTTTGATGTCCATGTGGATGGAACAAGAATTGTAGCAGCCTGGATTGATAATAGGGTTGTAACCCCTGATTCGGCATTGGAAGATCCGGAGGAAGTGCTGAAAAACAGTGCCGCCAATACCCAGATTAAATATACTGTTTATGATACGGTGTATGCAGATCAGGGATTCGGAGAAGCTGTAATTATAGGAATACCGGATGATAATTTCAATTTCCTGCCTAAGACTGCGACTGTAGGGGATAAGGATGTAGTTTTAAGTATTAAGGCGGAACCATATACTGAAGCTGAGCTGAACTCTCTTGATACGGTGTTCAAGAATAATTTGATTGAGCAAATAAGGGTTAAGAACGGATTAGATACCCTTGATGAGGCCGGAGCAAAAACACTGTATCCATACTTTAATTTCAAGACAGGCAATTTCAGGAACATGAATATCTTATATGGCAAGTATTCAACTTTTTCCTTTGGTGTGGAAAAGGACGGTAGTTTTATAATAACTGAAATTACTCCCAATGCTACCTGGCAAAGTGACGGAACAAGAGTTGAACAGGCAGATATATATCCTCTGGATAATGACGAATTTTATCTGGCCTATACAACAAGCTATAACTATCTGGAGGGTGCCGTAAATATGACGGCAAAGCGTTTATATCTGAGAAAAGGCGTAATTGACGGTGCCGGGAATGTTTCTTTGGAAGTTCCGCTGCTTTTGAGATCTCTTGTGGACTCGGAAGATGATGCTAAAGATGGGATTTATGAAGAAGCTTCTATCAGTGAAGCCTTCATCGACCCCTTCTTCAGCGGATTGGAATTTATGGAAGGCAAGCTGGACCCCGAGGGCAGCCCTGAACTGATGCTGCTGTTCAACATGAATAATCGGTACTATGTCATAGACAATGAAAATCTTGAGGAGATTACAGACGGGGACGCTGACTATGGAGTGCTGACACCATTCTTTGAATTAGGCGATAATACTGCCGGAGACGGAAAGGGAGATTTTTCGATAGGTTTGGACGGTGATGGGAATATCTCCGCAGTATATACCTCGCCGGTGCCTTATACCAATAATAATGCCATATATATGACGAAGTACGATCCCAATACGGGAACCTGGGGAAAGGGCATAATGCTTGCAATGAGGGGCATGAGCATATACGAGAATTCTGTGGATGAAGGCTGGACAGAGGAAGCTATTAAGGAAGAATACTATAAAGATACTCACAAGCTGGTATTTCAAAAACCAAAAGTGGTAGTCGGAAATGGAGGCTCCCTGTTGCTGGTATCTCAGACAGCCCTGACGGAACTGGAAGAAATGACAAATCCGATTACAGGAGATAAGGTAAAAATGCCCGCAAAAGATGGGACGACAGGTTATACCAAGGAGAGTACCAGAGGCTTTTACACCATGAGCTTTCCTGTGGGAACACGGACCATCAGCTCACCGTCACTGATTCTCGATAATAAGGTGTTTGTACCGGGATCGAGGCTGACACCCAGGGTTACTTTTAAGAATGTAGGGGATTTTGCCATAAGGGGGTCGGCGGATAAGCCCCTTATGATCAACCTGATGCATGGGGATGGCACTACCGGCATATCCCTGGCGGAATGGAGTGTTAAGTCTAATATTCCTTCCGGAGGATCCTTGGATACCTTGCTGCACAGCGAAGACACGGTATATGGACAGATTGGGACACAGCTTCTTTCAGATCCTTTGCCCTCCGGCTTGGATGGCAAATACCTTTACTTTACTGTAAAGGAAGACGCAAGCTACACTGATGCCTATAACTATAACAGCTTGGATACCGGAAAACCGGAGATGGAAGGCGTTTCCTGGTACTTAACGGATCAGGACAAGGCTGAACTGGTGCTGGAGGATGTCTCCATAAAGCAGGGCGGTGAAATTATTACAATAAATGGAGTCAGATATTTACCTCTTGACATAAATGCAACAGTTAAAAATTATGGCGGAGTAGCAGCAGATGCAAATCTTGAAGTTAAGTATAGAGAAACAACAACTGAAGACGGAGAGGAAGTTATAAAATACAATCCGGTTGCCTCAATAGGAAATAATGGCACAGCAGCATTGGGTATAATCGGAATAACAGAGGAAACCAATAAAAAAAGCTTCATTACCAATAACAATGATTACACAAAGGATACGGATGGAAAATACATTGTAAGGACTGACGGCACCCTGGAGCCATATACTGCAAATGATCTGTTAGTGCCTCTTTCATATTTTGACAATAATGCGGCGGATCCTTCTGATAAATCCTTGAAGCTGCGATTTGAGGTAATTGCGGCTGCACCGGAATTTGATAAGGATGGAAACAATATAGCTTTTGCAGAAATACCTCCTATAGGCAGCATAAAAATGGATGACAGGATTTACCTGGTTCCCAATACATTGAGCAGTTTTGGAGTGGAGGTGGAATCCAGCGGAACGGAGGCTCCCGATATTATATTGACGGAACTTCAATCCTCAGGGGGAACTGCGATATTAACAGATATGAGCTATGATAATACCAATAAGCAGATAAAAATAATAAGCTCGACTGAAGGAGAAAGCATTCTTCGTGTTGCCGACAAAAATACAGCAGCCTATAAGGATGTGATAGTTAAGGCCACAGCTGAAATTCCCGGTGCTCCGGCAGTTGATAATGTATTGCCGCGAAATGGCATGGCTTATGTCTACTTTACGCCCCCTTCCGATACCGGAGGAGTACCATTAACAGGTTATATAGTGGAAGCAAGAAATATAAATGATGAAACGGACGTTATATCAAGAAATTCTGTGGCATCGGGGAGATATGAATTTACGGGCTTGACAAATGGTAAAACATACAGGTTCAGGGTTGCGGCAAAAAATGTCGCGGGAACAGGCCCCTGGTCGGAATGGCCGGAAAATGTAACACCGGCTGCAGCACCTCCCGGCGGAGGAGAGTATGCGCCTATGGATGCAAAGGCACCGAATATAACCTTACAGCCGGTAAATACAACCGTAGCTCTGGGAGGTACCGTAAATCTTGAAATAGAGGCTGAGACAGATGACGGAGGGATATTGTCCTACCAGTGGTATAAGAATTTATACAGTAATACCTACGGAGGAAGCCTGATAGAGGGAGCCACGGGAACAGCCTATTCACCGCCTGCGGTACAGACCGGCACTGTATATTACTACTGCATTGTGACCAACACCAACGATAATGCTGTGGATAAAAAATCAGCAGAAAGGACCAGCAGCATAGCCGGTGTTACAGTGGGGAAAGGTACTCCGCATATAAGCCTCAATACCGAAGGCAATGCGGTATATGGAGAACCTATAACACTGACCGCAATTATCAGCGGAGTGGGAAGTGATGTTCCGACCGGTACTATAAGATTCGAAAGTGATTACGCGGTATTGGAAGATCTTGTACCTATTATTAACGGCAGAGCTGAATATACTTGGGAAAATGCCTCTGCAGGAGCACACAAGCTCAGAGCAGTTTACAACGGAGATAATAATTACGGTGTAGCAGAGGTGACGGCAGATTACAATATTGCTAAAGCGGATCAGGAAGCTATAGAAATTACGGGGATACCCCAAACCGTGGTTTTAGGCAGCGGGCCATATATGCTGTCGATAAGCGGAGGCAGCGGAACAGGAGCAGTTTCCTATAATGTTATAGGAAATGCCGTAAGTGTAGATGAGAATGGAAAGGTAACCGTATTAAGCCTTGGCCAGGCTATAATCACGGCGGTAAAGGCAGGGGACAGCAATTACAACGAGATACAGAAAATGTTGGAGATAAACGTAGTAAGGGATGAAGATTCGGGGGATGGGCCTGGAAAATATACAGATGAAAAACCGGTAAAAGAAGCACTGCAGGTAAGTGATATCGACTGGACCGCAGAACCTATCAGCATTGATTTAAGCAGCTATTCAACAGTCAGTGCAGAGGTATTGAAGAAAATGGCGGATATGAATCAAAGCAGGGATATTATAATTAAGGGCAACGGCTATACTATAACATTTAAAAAAGGGTCCATTAAGAATACTGCCGGACAAGGATACATCGACTTTGGAATGACTTTCAGCAAAACCGATAATGATAAGATTGTTGCAGCAATACATTTCAACCACAGCGGAAAGCTTCCGGGAGAAGCAGAAATCAAAATTAATATCGGCAAGGAATATGCAGGGCAAACCTTGTACTATTATTATAAAAACAAGGAAACCGGAGAGTTGGAATACATGCAGAGGGCAGTTGTGGATGAAGAAGGCTTTGTCACTGTAATTCAGTCAAGCTGCTCGGATTATGTATTTGCTGATGCGAGAATCGATGTATTAAAGAAATCACTGCAGATTCCTCAGGATGGAATATCTGCCGAAACGACAGTACCGTATTTTATAAAAGGCGGGAAGCAAAACATATTAAAATTCAGTGCCGTTATCGGAAGTATGATGAATCTAATTGACCGGAAAGAGAATGAATACCTGTTCAAAAATAATGAAAAGGCCTTTATGGATACCGTAGGACATTGGGCAAAGAAAGACATAGATTTTATTACCGCAAGGGAACTGTTGGTTGGCACAGCAGAAGGGGTATTCAGCCCTGAAGCTCCCTTAACAAGAGGCATGGCAGTAACAATATTAGGCAGGCTATGGGATGCTGATACCAGCGGCTTCACGTCCTCCCGTTTCACAGATGTAAGTAATAACGCCTACTATGCACCTTATGTGGAATGGGCGGCACAGAACGGTATTGTTGCCGGTGTCGGAAATGGGCAGTACGCCCCAGATAAGGTTGTAAGCCGTGAAGAAATGGCGGTAATTCTGGCAAACTTTGCTGAGTTCACAGGAATAAAATTAGAAGAAATCAATGCGGCAGCTGAAGCTTTTGAAGATGAAGCTCAGATAAGCCCGTGGGCAAAAGCTGATGTAAGAACCATACAAAAGGCAGGTATTATCAGCGGAAAACAAGATAACCTCTTTGATCCGAAAGGAAAATGTACAAGAGCGGAGATCAGCGCGATTCTCAGGAGAATGATAATGAATATGGTGAAATAAAGTTTTAAACAACGAGACGCGGGGACGTTTCGCCTATCTCTTTGAGACAGGTGACGTCCCCATATTTCTTTTCTTAAGGTAAGCAAGCAATCAGCATAATGCAACCAGAACACATGCCTGCAGGCCTGTCAGCTGTTTTGCCTTTATGAGCTCCAGAATTTCCCGATTGCAGGTTCCCGGCTGCAGCCAGATATTTTTTATGCCAAGGGCAGCGGCTTCCTCTATGAATGCCTTGCCTCTTTTTGGAGATACTACCATATCCAGAACCTCAGGGAGCTCCGGAAGCGATGACAGGTTTGGATAGCACCGGTCCCCATCCACATATTCGTACATGGGATTTACCGGATATACCTTGTAGCCTTCGCATTTTAACTTCTTATAAATAATATTGCCGAATTTATCGGGATCATTGTTTGCGCCTATCACAGCCCATATTTTTTTCTCCAGCATTTCTTCCTGAATACTTTTACAATTGCTCAGTATTATCATCTCCTTCCTTAAGACAAGTCTACCACAAAATGAGAATAAATATGAAAAAGCGCTTGCACTGATATATAATAAACATTGACAATCAGACAGCCTTATAATCTTGTCATGAGAAACACAATTTCTTGATATTTATTAATCTATAGATTAAGATATAATAAACGGAAATATTATACGAGGAGGCATGATTATGAACTTTAGAGATTTCCTGGCAAACCTTCAATCCGTAAGGGATTATGAAGAAGAGAGTTTAAATGACCTGGTGCTTTCAGATATCAAAGTATACCTTGAAAAAATCAATGCCGATGCAGGGAAAGAAAAAGGCTTTTCACTTATCATGCTGAAAAACGGCAGTGAT
>Ga0208695_1002131_pt1 | contig 14960 bp, 16 predicted proteins | sample AD_UKC111_MetaG_FD_184449 | JGI IMG/M metagenome (GOLD analysis project Ga0208695, IMG submission 184449) | Active sludge microbial communities of municipal wastewater-treating anaerobic digesters from Hong Kong - AD_UKC111_MetaG (SPAdes)... | ecosystem: Engineered > Bioreactor > Anaerobic >... | reverse complement strand
GAGGGCTTCTGCCCCTTGGAGGAGAAGGTGAGCTGTTGAGCGGGTACAAGGGTTATGGGCTAGCAGAGGTAGTGGACATCCTGACCGCGATACTGAGTGGCGGTGTTTTTGGCCAAGCTGTAATTGATAGTCAGGCCACCTCGGCGCGGGTTTGTCATTTCTTTGGGGCATTGCGCCTCGATCTCTTCCGAGATCCCGAGGCTATCAAATTTGATATGGATCGCTTACTCAACGAGCTCGAAAAAGCGGAGCCTGCCGAAGGCTGCCAGCGAGTCTACTATGCGGGGCTTAAGGAGCATGAAGCAGAGGTAGAAAGCGCCCGTCTCGGTGTTCAGATCAGTGAAAAAGTGGCTTCACAGCTTAGGCAGATTGGAGAGGAGCTAGGAGTGGAGCTTGCTGGGATTTTTTGAAAGAAATCGCAAATTAGGCACACTGCTTTTATTGGATTTTATTAGAAAAGCTAATCACATCTGATTATTAAATTTTCTGCAAATTATATATTGACAGAACGAAAAACCAACCTTATCCTAAAGTTATATTACCGATATATCGCTGGCATACTTCTAGAAAGGGGGAGACATCGTGCAAATGATACACAAAGAAAAAATCGATGCAACGAATAAAAAAGATATGGCTTATGAAATACTTAAGCAACGTATAATCAATAATGAATATAAGCCATTGGATACCCTGACTGAGCAATTGATATGCAGCGAGCTTGGAATAAGCAAGACCCCAGTGCGCGAGGCCTTTAAGGAACTGGAAAAGGATGGATTTGTTAAGATCATACCGAGTATAGGATGCCTCGTTTCCAGCATAGGATTGGATTATATTCATGAAATTTTCGAAATTCGTGAAATACTAGAATGCGCAGCAGCTCGCATTGTTGCTGAGCGAGGAGACAAATCGGCCTTCGAGGAGATGCTCAAAAATCATGAATCATTCGAGCTAGCCGAAAAGAAAAATATCAAAGGTTCTGTGGTTTCTGGATTTGAAATTCATACCGCGATTTTTGAGACTATCGGAAATTCTCGACTTTTAGATTTCTATAAAAACATCCAAAATCATATAATACGCATACGCCTATTTTTTATCTATCAATTCGACCTCGACAAAACAGAGAGAATGAATGCTGAACATAAGATGATTTTGAAGACGATAATTGCAGGCGATCCCAATGCTGCTGAAAAGGCAATGAAAGAGCACTTAAGAAATAGCCAGGAACGTATCAAAAGTCTGCTCTAAGAAGGAGGGCAACATGGTTCATGTTCTAAAAATTGCCGAAAGACCAGACGAACATTTCATTGAATCATTTAGAAAACTTGCAGTTGCAACGGTCTATGAGGCTTCTGGAAGAAAAGGCTTTATAGATTGTGGTATAAAACCGCTTGCAAAAGGGATGAAAATCTGCGGTCCTGCTTTTACGGTTCAGTGTGCTCCGGGAGATAATCTTATGCTACATAAGGCATTACAAGCAGCAAAAGCTGGCGATGTGTTAGTTGCAAGCATGGGAGATGGATATTTTTATGGATATTTTGGTTCGCTGATGGGGACAGCTGCAATGACTGCAAAGCTTGGAGGCCTTGCTATAGATGGCTGCGTTCGCGATGCAGAAGAGCTTATAGATATGAAATTTCCAGTTTTCTGCCGCGGAGTGTGTATTAGAGGGACGACCAAAAACGGCCTGGGAACAATCAATTATCCACTCAATTTTGGCGGAACGACTATTTATCCTAGCGACCTAATCCTTGGCGATGATGATGGTATGGTGGTAGTTCGATATCGAGACTTGGCAGATGTCCTTCAGAAATCGCTCGATAGGGTGGCGAATGAAGAGAAGAAGGCAGAGCAGCTTCGAAGCGGTATATCAAGCATGGAACTAAATAAGCTTGAAGATGTCTGTATCGCACTCGGTATGAAAGAGGAAGAGTAAGGCTATGAAAATCTGCTATCGGGATCTACAGAATGCAGCGTCCGAAATTCTAAGGCATGTCGGAGAGAACGAAGAGAACGCGCAAATAGCCTCTGAAATAATGGTTGTCAATGATCTGAGAGGAGTAAGCACACACGGTACAAATCTACTTAGAATGATAGCAAAACGGTGCGAAGCAAAGATGCTCAGTCTTCCTTCCAGAGTTACTGTCGTTTCCGACAATATGGCGACTTTGATATTGGATGGCGGAGATGGGCTTGGCCAGGTTGCTGGCTACAAGGCTATGAATGCTGCTATCGAAAAAGCAAGGCTTTATGGTCTTGGTATGGCGCTCATAAGAAATACCAATAATGTGGGTTCGCTCGGTTACTATGTCCATAAGACTGCTATGCAGGATATGGCAGCCATCATGATGACAAATGGGAATCCTTCGATGGCGCCGTATGGAGGAGCCGAACCTTTTCTTGGATCAAATCCGATTGCGTTTGCGGTGCCTTCTTCTTCTGGAATGCCTATTATCCTAGATATGTCGTCCTCGGTTGTGGCTAGGGGAAAGATCAGGATGGCTGCCCTCAAGAATGAGGAAATACCTTTAGATTGGGCTCTAGATAGCAATGGTAAGCCAACAAGCGATCCACAAAAAGCTCTCAAAGGATGTCTTCTACCCGTGGGGGGCCCGAAAGGGTCTGGGTTGGCAATCATTGTGGATATTTTTGCTGGCATAATGTCAGGCTCATCCTATGGGCCAAATTTGAAGAGCTTCCATGAATTGGAAGGCCAAACTGGTGTTGGGGCTTGCTTCATTGCCATCGATATTTCGCGCTTTATGCCTGTGGATCAATTTAAGAATCTAGTCGGAGAATATGGCGAAGTCTTGAAATCTTGCAAACTTCGCGAGGGCTTCAAAGAAATCCTTCTGCCAGGAGAAATCGAACTAAGAAAAGAACAGGAATCAAAGGAAAGCGGTATCGAGATGCCAGAAGAGGTAATAGATAGCCTAAATGAGCTGTTACGAAAAGCAGGAATTGGCTTTTTGCTGAGATCGATGAATTGATGCCTAAAAAGGATGGAAGGGGCGTTTAAAAGGAAAAGATGATGAAAATGCGACTTGGTTGTTTTGGGTATATCAAAGATTTGGACTTGATTGCAGCAGCTGGCTTTGATTGTGCCGAGTTGCAAGTAAAAGAGATAATGGCCATGAGCGAAGAGGAATTCAAAAAAGCCAAGAAAACGCTGAAAAATTGTGGAATAACTGCTGAAGTATTCGATAATCCTATTCCTTTAGATTGCCGCATTTCATCACCTTCCTTTGATTTAGCTTATTATCGAGATTTTCTAGAAGAGATCTCCGATCGAACGGCTGAAATGGGAGCGCGCTATATTGTTTTCGGAAACGGTAAAGCCCGAAGCCTTCCATCAGAGGGAGATATTGCATCCGCTACCAGCAAATTCGATGACTTTTTCATAAGTCTTCTCGAAATAACAGCAAAGCGGAATATCACGGTTCTAATAGAGCCGCTGGCTAAGAGTCTATCGAATATTGTGAATTCGCTTTCTGATGCAGTGGAATTTATAAAGAAATATAAAATGCACAATCTCAAGACTCTTTTAGACTATCGCTGGATGGTAGAAGAGGGTTGGCCTCTCACTGTTATCGAAGATTATGAGCTCTATATCAAGCATGTGCATATCGATAATCCTCTTTCGCCATTTCCGACCAGGATTGTACCGCGACTGAATGATGGCTTTGATTATGCTCCTTTTATAAACACGCTCAAGAACATTGCCTATAAAGAAATTATTTCAATCGAGGCATCTGTATTTCAGGACTTTGCTAAGGAGATAAGGGAAGGGCTAGGCCTATTTAAGGCTAACCATATTGAGCCATATCGTAGCCTTTCTTGATTCTCGTAAGGAGGCATTTTATGAAGGCATTGGTATATTACGGACCTCGCGATATTCGATATCAAGATGTTCCGACGCCAAAGCCAAGAGCAGGTGAAGTTCTGGTACATGTCAGAGCTGTCTCTATTTGCGGCTCGGATCTTGCAGGCTATAAGGCTGTTTCCTCTATGAGGGCACCGGGGCTCATAATGGGACATGAGTTTTCTGGTGAGATAGCTCAACTAGGAGAAGGAGTAACTAACCTTAAAGTTGGAGATCGTGTCGGTGTTGTCACGAACCTCTATTGTGGAAAGTGCCAAGATTGCAAAGAAGGCAGGACAAACGTGTGCGATTACCGATATATCATCGGTACGACAATGAAAGCCGGAAGCTATAACGGCGCAATGTCGGAATATGTCGTCGCTCCTGCGGGGAAAATAATGCCTTTGCCAGATAATGTCTCATTCGACGAAGCTGCTCTTGTCGAGCCTTTGTCGATATCGCTTCGAGCGACCAAACATGTAGCCAATGAAATACCAAATAGAACAGTAGCGGTACTAGGAGTGGGGCCTATTGGTTTAATGGCTATTATGTGCATGAAGAGCTTTGGAGCCGCAAAAATCATTGCAATCGACCTTCTTCGAAATCGGCTAGAGCTTGCTCGCAAATGTGGTGCAACCGACGCAATAGTCTCTAATGAGGATGCACCAGCTATCATTCGGCAGATGACAAACAATGTAGGGATCGATGTTGTCTTTGATGCCGCAGGAGTTCCTTCGACCGTCAATATGGCCATCGAAATTGCAAGAAATGCAGGAAGTATCCTTATGGTCGGCATGGCCTCGCCCGCGCTGGAAATTGAATATAAACATGCGGTCGCCAAAGAGCTGAAACTGCAAGCCAGTTATATGTACACGACCGAAATGAGAGAAGGCTTGCAGATGATTGCGGATGGCAAACTGAATGTGGCTCAGATGATCACTTCGCGACATACCCTTTCTGAAGGGCCTAAGGTGTTCGAGGAACTTGCTTCAGGCAATACCAAAGAAGTAAAGGTCATTTTATTTCCGGAGCAAAATTGAGAAAGATGCAGATAAGCAAAGAGGCTAGAGAATATGGAACTTGAAAAAAAGGTTGCAGTTGTTACAGGTTCGGGCAATGGTCTCGGCATGGGCATAGCAAAGAAGATGTTTGCTGAAGGCGCAAGTCTGGCCTTATGGGACATCGACTTTGAATCTGTAGAGAAATTGGCTTTTGAGCTGGATCCGAGCGGACAGAGGGTGCTCCCCCTAAAAGTGGACATCACTGATGAAGCCGGTGTTCAGGCTGGAGTAGTCAAGACTGTGAATAGATTTGGCCGCATCGATGTCCTTGTCAATAATGCTGGCATTTCTCGGCATAAGCCTTTGGAAGAGACTACGCTGGAAATCTGGGATGCGGTTATCAAGGTAAACCTAACGGGAACTTTTATATGCTGCAAGGCTGTCGCTCCCATCATGAAGAAGCAAAAGTTCGGAAAGATTGTCAATATTGCTTCGCTTGGAGGCAGGACAGGAAGGCCAGGCGTCGGCGTCAACTATGCTGCTTCCAAGGGAGGGGTAATTGGGCTTACTAAATTGCTTGCAAAAGAACTCGGACCATCGAATATCTACGTCAACGCTATCTGTCCTGGTCCTATATTAACAGATCAGACAAAGCAATATCCAAGAGAAGTATTCGATACATGGAATGCGGGGAGAGCCGTTCCCAAAGATGGATTGCCAGAAGATATTGGCGATGCAGTGGTATTCCTGGCATCCAGGCGTTCTGATTGGGTTACAGGTATATCTCTGGATGTAAATGGCGGCATTTTTATTGGCTAAGAACCTTTTAGTATGGAGGAGTGAATGAGTGGATTGAAAGTGGTGGACATCAATAAGGTGGAGCCAGAAAGAAAGACCCCTCCAAGATCTTCTTGGATCCTAATTTCAGAGAAGACCGTGGGGGCACAAAATTTGGCTTTAGGTGTAAACGAGACTGAGCCCGGCTCGATGGTTCCTGAACATATGCATGAGACTGAGGAAGAGGTTATGTTTTTTCTGGAAGGCGAAGGTAAATTCATAACCCAAGATCAGGAAATAGAATTAAAACCAGGAATATGTGTGTACAACCCGCCCGGAGCCCTGCATAAGATTGTGAATACAGGGACGACGAAACTCAAGTTTATCTGGGTCTATGCACCACAGCTAAAGAGTCACAGGATTCCGAATAGTTAGGAAATGAAAGGAGAACACAAGATGTCAGAGTGGGAATTCCCTCAAGAAGGCCAGATGGACAAGCCTTCAAAAATCTATTTTCAGACTATGACGAAATACGATGTGGAGGAAAGATTGAAAACAAACGATCTAATCCTCATCCCCATAGGGTCGACTGAAAATCATGGAAATGCGGGACCGTACGGCGAGGACACCTTTATTGTAACCAGGATAGCGGAGCTGGTAGCCAGGAAAGTTGGTTGTACGGTAGCCATGCCTATGTGGTATGGTTCTCATCCTTTTCATCATATTGGACAGCCAGGAACCGTACCCCTTTCTGACGATGTATTTACAGCTCATATTCGCGCAATGATATCTGGATTCTGGAACGCTGGATTCCGCAAACAGATATTCATCAGCATGCATGGTCAAGAATATGCGCTTCCATCGGCAATTCAAGAATGGGGAAAGAAATATCAGGTTCCCGCAATTGTGATTTTTCTTGATCTCCCGAGAATCATGGGGACGGATCTGAAAGATAAAGAGCACGGTGGGCCTTTCGAGACGCCATTCCAACATGCCGATGAGGCGGAAACATCGATTTCGATGGCTTTGTTTCCAGAGCTTTGCCAACCAGAACATGCCGAGAATACAGCATTGAAAGGTTTTCTTCCCCCTGGTCATGTCGATAGAGGAGGAGATATATACGGTAATCCCATACCTGGCCACTGCATAATAGGCGGAACAGGCATCGAATGTGTTACGTTTCCGGAAGGCGTTCTGGGAAAGGCAAAACTCGCCGATCCGAGCAAAGCAAAGAAAGCCATCGAAAATGTCTTGAATTATATGGTCAAGCTCCACAATGACATCATGGAGCGTTTCCCTGTTGGCAAGCTACCGGACATCAAGCTTATGACACAGAGAGATGAGAGGGAAGTCGAACTCCTTCTCAAAGGACCGCTAAATGGAGGAAAGCACATATATACAGTAGCCTGGCCTAGCTAGATATTTGGAAGAATGAAGCGTGGCTTCATCATAAAAGGAAGGAGGTATTCCTATGAAAAAATTGGGATTGATGGTTCTCCTGATATGCATTGCGCTATCAGGAGCTTTTGGACAGGGCAAGGTGTACGAGCTAAAACTCGCACATGCAGACCCAACCGATCCTGCGGTCTCCAGAAAGCAAGCACAGGCTATCGCATTCGCAAGCATGGTAAACTCTAGGAGCGGTGGACGTATCAATGTAAAAATCTACGGAGGAGGCGCTCTTGGAGCTGAGCGTGAATACATCGAGGGAATCAAGGCTGGCACCATAGAAGCTGGTCTTGCTTCTGGGCCCGTAGCGGATTTTTTCCCTCCCGCTGCAATCACCGATATTCCCTATCTTTTCCCGACAAGCAAGGTAGCCTGGGATGTTATGGATGGACCCTTCGGTGACAAACTTCGAGCCATGTTCCTCAAGCAGACTGGCATGCGCTGCTTGGCTTTTGGTGAGGTAGGTTTTAGGCATTTTACAAATAGTGTTCGTCCTATCAAGAATCCAAATGATCTAAAAGGGCTGAAGATCCGCGTTATGGAGACTCCGGTTTATGTCAACATGCTTAAAGCCGCTGGCGCAAATCCTACGCCGATAGCATGGACCGAGACCTATACGGCTCTCCAGACCCATGTTGTGGATGGACAGGAGAACCCAATCGCTTCGATCATTATGGCAAAGCTCTATGAAGTGCAGAAATACATCACACTCGATGGCCACAGCTATGGAGTTGACTGGTTTATTATTAATGAGAAATTCTTTCAGAGCTTGCCGCCAGATCTACAATACATAGTTATGGACACCGCACAGACAGTTGCTGCAGTAGGTCGTGGCTTTATCACACTCCAGAATGCCCAAGGTCTCCAGACTCTTATCGATGCGGGGATGCAGGTTTACTCTCCAACCGATGCCGAGATGCAACAATTCAAGAAGGTCATGCAGCCAGCAGTCATAGATTGGCTTAAAACTAAAGTCGACCCGGCACTTATCAATGAACTTCTGAAAGCGGTAGATGATGCTGTAGTAGCTCAGAAGGCAAAAGAAGGACTCAAATAAGCAGTCTGTAGATTGGATGCGCAGGGGCGAATCGAACAGCGTCTCTGCGCCTTTTTGTTAATATTCTATGAATGTTTTTTATCACCGCATCCTTTCTAGGATTATGTTTAATTCTTATGGGAAATTAAGGGGCAAAGGATGAAGGAACAAAGTCTATTTATGAAAATCACCGAAAAATTGGAGTCTGCAGTTCGATGGATCGTCACGATTTTGCTAGCCATAATGGTTGTCGACATTATTACCGCGGTATTTTTTAGGTATGTCCTGCAAAATTCGATTTTTTGGGCAGAGGAATTGAGCAGATATTTGATGATCTGGGCTGGAATGCTTGGAGCGGGCCTTGCTATGAAGGATGATGCCCATATTGGAATTGATTTTGTGGTTCGGGCCCTTCCCGATTCTATGCAACTCACAGTCAAAGTGATTGCAAAATTAGTCGTGGAAATATTTTTAATCGTGGTTTTTATCGAGTCTATTGATTATCTAAAGACTCTTTCTATTCAGCGCTCGGCGGCCTTGGAAATTCCAATGGCTATACCTTATCTTTCGGTTACCGCCGGTATGATATTCATGGCAATCGAAAATATTTTAGGAATAATTCGGCTCTTTGATGATGCAAAATCAAAGGGACAGGAGGCTAGTCGATGATACCAGCCATTATAGCTTTTGCAGTATTTCTATTCTTGGGGGTTCCTGTCTCCTTTAGCCTAGGCTCTTCAAGTTTGATTTATCTTTTGGTAGAGGGGAAACCTATTGGGCTTGTGGCACAAAGAATGTTCACCGGCATAGATTCGTTTCCATTTATGGCTATTCCTTTCTTTGTTTTAGCAGGCGAGCTCATGAACCGCGCGGGAATTTCCAAGCGATTGATAGATCTGGCAGATGTCTTTGTAGGAAGGCTCAGGGGTGGACTTGGACATGTCAATGTGCTTACCTCGATGTTCTTTGCTGGGATAACGGGCTCTGCCGTGGCAGATACTTCTTCCGAAGGCCCTATAATCATTCCAGCCATGGTAGCGGCAGGCTATGATGCCGACTATGCAGCCGCAATAACTTGCGCTTCTTCGGTCATAGGACCTATCATCCCGCCAAGTATCCCATTCGTCACTTATTCTCTCGTGAGTGCAACCTCTGTTGCTGCCCTTTTTATGTCTGGTCTTATACCAGGCATACTCCTTGGCGTAAGTCAGATGATTGCAAACGCAATTATATCTAAGAAGAGAAATTATCCACGTTCTGAGCGTTGGCCAAGTCCCAAAGAAATAGGAAGAGCAATTGTCCGAGGGATCATACCGCTTTTTATGCCGCTCATCATATTGGGAGGCATAATCGGTGGTATCTTTACCCCTACGGAAGCAGCGGCCGTAGCCGTCCTTTATGCTCTATTGATAAGCCTTCTTGTCTTTAAGACGATAGGATGGAAGGACATTAGGGGAGCTCTGATAGAGACAGCAAAAACTACAGGTGTCGTATTTCTTCTTATTGGCTGTTCCAATGTGTTTAACTGGGCTCTCGTAGTCGAACAGATTCCTCAAAGCATAGCCTTATTCATTGGAAAGACAATAACAAATAAGTATCTTCTTCTGTTACTTATAAATATATTTCTTTTGATTGTGGGTTGCTTTATGGAAGGAACTGCCGCGATCATCATTCTATCGCCTCTATTGCTTCAGATTACTCAGCCATTCGGAATAAGCCCTATAATGTTGGGAACACTTATTGTACTAAACCTGATGATTGGATTGGTGACGCCTCCTGTCGGGCTATGTCTTTTTATTGCTTGCAATATTGCAAAGAGGCCTATCGAGGCTGTCAGCAAGGCGCTTGTGCCTTTCTTGATTGCATCGATAATCACACTCTTATTAGTTACATACTTTGAGCCGCTTTCAATGTGGTTACCTCGGTTGCTTGGCTATGCGTGATTAGGAATCTACAGATGGCGGATTCCAAGGATAGCGCATTCAAAAGAGAGCGCATTATTTGAAAGGAGAATTGGATATGGCCGAACCACAGAAATTCGCCAATTTTATAAATGGCCAATGGAAGGAGCCGCAGGGGGGAAATTATTATCCCGATATAAATCCCGCGGATTATAGCGATATCGTGGGATACTTCCCCCTGTCTACAAAAAATGATGTCGATGAGGCAATACAAGCAGCGCATATCGCTTTTAAGAGTTGGTCGCACATGCTTCCTGCTGAGCGCGCAAAGTACCTTGAAAAATTTGCACAGCTTCTTGATCAAGAAAAGCAGCGAATCGGAGAAGCTTTGTGTCGTGAGGAAGGCAAAACGATAAAGGAAGCCGTAGGAGAACCTGCGCGAGGTGCGGTTGAGACTTCATTTTTTATCGGAGAAGGCCAGCGACTTGAAGGCATCACTATGCCCAGCGACCGCAAGGGCGTAGTTTCAGTCGCTACTCGCGTTCCGATTGGTGTGGTCGCTGCGATTTCGCCATGGAATTTCCCCTTTCTTACCCCTGTGCGCAAGGTTATTCCAGCGCTTGTATTCGGCAATACAGTCGTCTTTAAGCCAGCTTCGGATACGCCATATTGCGCGGTGCTTCTCATGGAGCTCTTCGAAAAAGCTGGGTTGCCACCTGGTGTGGTCAATCTCGTCATAGGAAAGGGGAGCGCGATTGGCGATGCCATTTCCTCCAATCCGCTTGTAAAAGGTATAACCTTTACAGGCTCAACAGTCGTTGGACGAAGAATCAATCAGCTTGCCTCTGAGCATTTTGCAAAGGTCCAGCTTGAAATGGGAGGAAAGAATCCAGCGATTGTGGCGGATTATAAAGATCTCGATAGAGCAGCAGCAGAAATAGCCTCAGCAGCCTATGCAGTGAGTGGACAGCGCTGCACAGCAGTGAGCCGTGTCATTGTGCTAAAGAAGCATGCAGAAGAGCTAGAAGCGAAGATCATCGAAAAAGCAAAAGGCTATGTGCTCGGGAATGGAATGCGACCAGAAGTGACCATGGGCCCCATTATCACAAAGGAAGCTGGCGAAAAAATAATGGAGTATATCCATGGCGCTGAAAAAGAAGGAGCGACAATCAAATATGGAGGCCGTCATCTTACTGGTGGTGAATTCGACAAAGGCTTCTATATTGAGCCCACTTTGATCACAGATGTCAGTCCATCGATGAAGGTGGCTCAAGAAGAAATCTTTGGCCCTGTCCTTGTGAGCATCAAGGTCGATACATTCGAGGAGGCGATCGAAGTTGCCAATAGCACTGAATATGGACTGGCTTCGTGCCTTTTCTCAGACAATCTCAAATATATCTATGAGTTCCAGCAGGAAGTGGAATCCGGCATGACTCATGTGAATCATGGCACAGTTACCGACGCCTCTATGCCCTTTGGAGGGGCAAAAAATTCTGGACTTGGTCCATTTTCGAAAGGCGCCACGAATAAGGATTTCTATACAAATTACAAAGTCAACTATGTGAAATATATATAGAGAGAACACATCATAAGCAGGCCTCGCACCACATATTCCTAGTTCAAGAATAATAGAGTACAATGGCTCCTAAATTAGGAATGCTTATGGAATCGAGTCATATTGCGATAATTCATGGTCCCAATCTAAATACGCTTGGGCAGAGAGAAATTGGAATATATGGCGGCAAGACTCTCGAAGAGATCAATGAAGAAATCCGATTAGAAGCATCGAAGTTCCCAGTCAGCCTCGATTTTTTCCAATCGAACGTCGAGGGCTTCATTATCGATTTCATTCATGGCTGCAGAGGGAAAATCGATGGAATTGTGATCAATGCTGGCGCCTATACTCATTATTCGATTGCTTTGAGAGATGCTATCGCCGCAGTCAAACTCCCAACCATAGAAGTGCATATATCGAATGTCTACAAAAGAGAAACTTTTCGGCATGTATCTATCATCTCGCCAGTATGCGTTGGGCAGATATGTGGCTTTAGCTCTTACAGTTATATACTCGGTCTCCATGCATTGCTCGAGGTCCTCGCCGAAAAGGGCAAAAAATAGCCATCGATAAGCTCGGAAAGGAGAAAAGAAAAATGAAGAAGTTCTTATCGATTTCAGGGCCAAATCTGAATCTGCTGGGGCAAAGAAAGACTTCTATTTATAAAGAAGCTTCATTGGATGAGATTCATTCGAAGCTGATGAAAAAGGCTGCAGAATTGGGAGTCGAAGTGGATTGTGTGCAGTTCAATAGCGAAGGCGATATCATCGATTGCATGCAGACCGTGCCTGGCAAATATGAGGGTGTTATCCTCAATGCGGGAGCTCTTGCACACTACAGCTATGCTTTGCGTAGCGCAATCGGAACGATGTTGGTGCCCTGTGTAGAAGTTTTTATTTCAAATGTATATGCGAGAGAAGATTTTCGCCATAAATCGGTCCTTGCCGATGTATGTGTCGGAGTTATCTCTGGATTTGGTGCAAATAGCTATGTCTTAGCGCTAGAGGCACTTGTAAATCTGGTTAAGCCTTGAAGAAAGCTCTGATATAAGCCTTATCGGAAGCCTTAAAGTGAGGAGCGGCTATGAAAGGGAAAGCCACTATGAATCTGAGATGGGCAAAAAGAATTGGTCATCTTTCGGAGATTGAACAAGCCAAAAAACAGGGGTTTCAGATTGTGCAGCTGCCTGTCACCGAAATAATGCGACTAGATGATCATACATTTATCGATATCAAAGAGCGTCTCTTGAAGACTGGCTTGTCGTTCGAAGTATTTGAATCACCGCTTCCAGAAGGTGTCAACACTACCGAGAGAGGATTTAATATATATGCATGGATAGAATATTTGAAGAAGGCGATAGGAAGAATCTCAGAACTTGGATGCAAGACATTGGTTTGGGGAGATGGCCAAGCAAGGATTCTTCCACAGGAAAGCGAAGCCACTGTACTAAAAGAAAATTTCAATCAGTTTTTATTCATGGTAGCAGAAATTACCGAAAAAAAGGGCATCGTTTTTTGTCTGGAACCACTTGGGCCTAAAAAGACCAATTTCTTGAATTCATTGGAAGAAGTTGTCGGCGTTCTTGGCTCGGTTGGGAAAAAGAACCTTGCTATCGCTATAGCTTCGAGCGACATTATCGAGACAAATATGAAAATCGAAGATATCGTTCATTATGGAGACTTGATTGCCCATGCCTATTTGGATTCTCTTGAGGATTTTGCGGGACCAATAATGGGAAAAGCGACATTTCCTAAGGCTTCGGGCACGCCACATCCTATTTTTTTCTTATCGATTTTGAAAAAGATATCCTATAATAAGGTTATTGCCTTACCAAATAATGCCGATTCCGAAACGCTCTTGTCGTGCAAAGAGGCATGGAATAGGGTATAGAGCCTACCCTGCAATTTCATTTTGCAATTTGAAATAGTCTGATGTGTCGCCTATCAGGATTGCGCCTTTGAGCTTATTTCCTTCACGGAAGTATTTCTTGAAAACACCTTCTTCATGTAAAACCTCCACGGTTGTCGAAGGCGCGATCGAGAAATCTCCTACAGATGCGACATCGATACCTGCCACCTTGAGCTTGGTGCTCATAACGCTTCCTCTATAATCAACGCTTTGACCGGCTATGGCGTGACCAGCCATTTCCCCTTGCTCTTTTGCCGCAGGCCAGATTCCATACATTTTCCCGCTGAATTCTGCGCAATCGCCGGCTGCATAGACATCTGGAAGATTGGTTCGCATCTGATTATCTATGGTAATACCGCGACAAATCGAAATCTTGGAATCTCTTAGAAAAGCGATATTCGGTCGTACTCCGGCCGAAATTATCGTCATATCGACATAAACAGATCCGCCATCGGAAAAGGATATGCTAATCTTTCCGTTCTCATTCGAAAGGGAAGATGTCTGTTTTCCTAGCAAAAATTTTATGCCTTTTTGAAGAAGTAATTCCTGGAGAATACTTGCAGAATCTTCATCGAGCTGTCTTGGCAGAAGCCACTTGTAATATTCGACGATTGTAGATTCCAAGCCACGTTCTGAAAGAGCATAGGCGGTTTCTATTCCAAGAAGACCTCCTCCGATGATTGCTGCGCTTCTGCATTGCTGTGCGGTGGCGATGATGCGATCAGCTTGCTCTTTGGTTCGTAACACAAACACTTTTTCGAGTGGAGGATTATAGAAAGGAGGAAACGAAGGCGATGCTCCAGAGGCGATCAGCAGCTTGTCGTATGGAAGGTCTTCAAAAGAGCCACAGACCATTCGATGCTCGGTATCTATAGAGCTGACTCTAGCACCTCTCAATAGATCGATATTGTTCTTTTCGTACCATTTTTCATCATGGACTATGATCTTTTCGAAAGGCGATTTTCCAGCAAGATACTCTGTAAGCCTGGGTCGAGCATAGAAAAAGAGGTTTTCATCCGAAATCATGGTAATGTCGCTTTCTCTTTCGTGGTCTCGAATTGCCGAAGCCGCAGAATTCGCGGCTACCCCATTGCCGATTATTATTATTTTCATTTAATCCGTTCCTTTTGTATCAATATAGAGCAATTGATTTAAATAGCCAAGGCATTTCATTACTGCTACGAACCTTGTATAAAAAGTTGAAGCATAAAGTAGGGAAGAGAGCGATAAAGAGAATGTATGGAGGTAAACATGCATTCTTTTCCTTTCTGCCCAAATCCAGCTTGTCTATATCATGAGGCTGCTCCAAAAGGTCGATGGTTTGTAAGGCTAGGCTTCTATCATACCAAATGTTTTGGCAATGTACCTCGTTATCGCTGCAAAAGCTGTGGTCATAGCTTTTCTTCACAAACATTTAGTCTGGATTACTTTGCTAAGAAAATACTCGATTATCGCCAAATTGAGCGTCTAGTAT
>Ga0208695_1002123_pt1 | contig 15018 bp, 22 predicted proteins | sample AD_UKC111_MetaG_FD_184449 | JGI IMG/M metagenome (GOLD analysis project Ga0208695, IMG submission 184449) | Active sludge microbial communities of municipal wastewater-treating anaerobic digesters from Hong Kong - AD_UKC111_MetaG (SPAdes)... | ecosystem: Engineered > Bioreactor > Anaerobic >... | reverse complement strand
GCTCGACAAGGTGTCCGGATGTTTCCGATACGGTGTCCGGATGTTTCCGATACGGTGTCCGGATAATTCCGATATGCTGTCCGGATAATTCCGATATCAGTGTCCGGATGTCGCCGAAATACGCATCTAAACCACATGGTACTTTAGAGATATCAGATTTAGATGTAAAGTTTATGTATAACAAGTATATATATTATCTATCTATGCCATTTAAGACTGCAAGAGAAATAACAACTAATACTGTTTCTGAAAATTATGCATATCAAATATTTAAGCCGTTTTCACACTTTGGGAACCAGTGCTTGGTCATATTTATTACTGTTAAGAAATGTAGTCAAGGGCTAGAAACCTATATACAACGGATGAGTAATAAGAATCCAGATTGGAAAGTATATATCATCCAAGAAAAACAACTTGCTGCTCTTCTAAAACTAAATAATGTTTTGAACTAATTAAAGGGAACTAAAAGGTATACATTAGTTAAAATTTATCTTAGGTATTGATATCTTTATGGTCAAGCTTCGAAGAGCGCGCGACTTCATATAACAATGCCCTCACGCTGCGGCACGGAGGGTCGTGGTATGAGTAGGCGTGCCTTGGGTTGCCGGATGCGCTTTCTTTGGAGCAGGGTCAGGGCAACCACACCCCTTCACCGGGAGGGTCGCTCCTCCAGGAGGATAGGCTCTGCCAGTCCGGTTCAGTGGTGTCGTGAGTGCGAAACCGTTATATGACATCAGGTGCTTTATCATATTACTATAATTTTTAGTTTAATTAGGAGTGCATGAAATGAAAAAACAATTGCTAGATTTGATTCTTGGTATAGAGGTTACTGGAGATTTGCATAAAGATGTTTTTAGATTATTATCAATGGATGGAAATAAAGAACTGGAAGAACACACCATTAAGGTGGCGTATGAAGCAGAAAGGATTGCTAGACTTTACGATATAAGTGAGGAGAAAGCTTTTACGGCTGGATTACTTCATGATATTGGCAAATTGATTCCTCTACATAGGAGAATTGATATATGCAATTATTTCGGAGTTCATGAGTATGAAGAAGAGAGACTTGTTCCCTCCATGTTACACCCCAAACTTTCAAGGATTATTGCAGATAATTTTTTTCAAGTTGATGCAGAGATTTGCAATGCTGTAGAATGTCATTCAACTTTGAAAGCGAATGCAAGTAAGCTTGATTTGGTTTTGTTCATTGCGGATAAAGTATCTTGGCCGAGAACCCATAATGAGGGTTTTATCATAGGAATGTTGGATGGGCTGGATGTCTCATTGGAGTGCAGTGCTATCAAATTCTTAGAGTACATACATAGTGGTCATGCTGAGGTTATTCATCCATGGGCTAAAGAGTCATACGAATATTTGAAAGAAATATGCAAGAAATAGTGAGGTGAGATACTTTTTGTTGGGATCGGCTCTGCGGGGCACCTGACATCATATAACAATGCACTAACGCGGCGGCACGGTAGCAAGGGCAGGGAGCAGGCGTGCCTTGGGTTGCAGAGAATATGCAAAACTATAGTTTGACTTAGGTAGCAACCACACCCCTTCACCGGGTGCAAGCACCGCCAGGGGGACAGGCTCTGCGGGTCCGGTTCAGGGATGTCGTGAGTGCGAACCCGTTATCTGAAACTGCTGGGTCTGATGGATTACTAGATTAAGCCATGAATTTGGAAATATTTTATATAGGAGTGAAACATAATGGAAGAATCAGTGAAAGAACTTACTCTTTTGCTCATGTATCTCACCTCATGGAAGGAAGATGCAGGCTTTGCTGAGGCACGGCGTACATGGAAAGGATATCCTTTCGAGATAATTAATGAGTTAACAGATGAAGATTTAGTTTCAGGTAGTCTTCGTTCAAAGTCAGTGTATTTAACAGATGAGGGAGTTAAATTGGCTGAACAATTAGCGAAGAAATATTTGAATAAAGAGATATAGGGATAAAGATATAAACGTTGATTTTATATCTTTTATTAGGAGAAGATGAATGGTCAAAATTTCAGTACAAGAATATGCCAAGAAGCATGTTAAATGTAATCCTGATGAGAATTTAAAGGATGTCATATCTCGACTTAAGGATGCTATAAAACGAAAAAATTCAGGTGCTACATGCAATATCTGTGGAGCATCAATTTGGGCAGTCGGTTCTGCAGTTGGTGGATTTGATGGCTGTTTCAAGTGTATTACAGGAGAACATGATGATTCAGAGGATTACGAGATTTTTTAGTGCAAGTATTCCTTTGCCGCAGCTTCAGATAACAAAGCACTCAAGCTTCGGCACGGCGGGCAAGGGCAAGAAGCAGACGTGCCTTGGGTTGCTGGATGCATTTGCTTTGGAGCAGGAGCAGGGCAACCACACCCCTTCACCGGGTGCAAGCACCGCCAGGAGGACAGGCTCTGAGGTCCGGTTCAGTGGTGTCGTGAGTGCGAACCCGTTAGGTGAAATTGGTCGCAAAGACCGCGCCGTCCATGACGCGGGCTGTGTAAATAGGTTTGAAGGTTTTTTTGATTTAAAGTTCCAGTTATTTATATTTAACGAAGAAAGTAATTTCAAATAATTACTTGCGATCTAAGAGTTTCGCTTGCCAAAATCAAAACAAATGAAAGGGGAAAAATAATGAAGAAACTAATTACCGTGTTGTTGACCTTTGTTTTATTATTGCAACTCTCCGCCTGCACTGGGAAGCCGCAATCCTCTGATTCCTCTCAAATTGATGAACCTGTAATTATCAATTTTACAGATCTGTATCTTGAAGAAGGTATACGTGCGGCAATGAACAAATCGACCGGCGATATCACGGTCAGTGATGCCGAGATGGTTACTGTACTTGATCTCAGCAATAAGGATTGGGATACAATGAACGCCAAAAACGGCGGGATTAAGGACATTAGTGATCTGAAGTATTTTACAAATTTAACGGAACTGCATTTGGATTTGAATGACATACAGGATTTCTCTCCATTGTCGACCTTGACGCAGCTCTCCACATTGACTTTCAACGGCGTTAGAGCAAAAGATTTGTCTCCTCTTAAAAGCCTCACCAATATGGTTACCCTTGGATTTAGCTGGAGTTATGCACCCGACCAAGGGCATTATGGTTATGAAAATATTGATTTCATGGCAGATATGAAAAAGCTGGAAGTATTCGAAGCACGCAATGCCGGGATCAAAAACATCACAGTTCTTGGAGAATTACCCAAACTGTGGAGTGTGTTTATATCTGACAACCTAATCACAGATGTCAGCCCGCTTGCAAAATTAGACCTAAAGGAGTTTTCGCTTGCCAACAACCCTATAACAGATTACAGCTCTATCACCCCTATCAGAGAAGTGTTTCCCAACCTGTGGACAGATTTCGAGCCAGATGTCAACATCGAATAATATTCGTATTTCGTTTCTACTCTGTTTGGGATGAACAAAATGAGCATAATATGATGTTTGAAGATCCAGACATGCTGATCTTCCTAATTCATTTCGAATTGTTTATTTTGAATTTGAGGAGTCGCCCTCCATGGCGACTTCTGAGTATGGGGGCGACCAACTCCACTTAACAATGCCTTCCCATTCGGCGCGAAAAGTAGGCTCATCGTGGGTAAGATTAAGGGCAAGGCTGAAGTGTGCGCGCCACACCCCTTCGCCGGGTGCAAGTACCGCCAAAGAAGAAGGGCTCTAAGGGTCCGGCTTAGGGGCATCGGGAAGCCGGAACGTTAGGCGAAATTGTCAACAGGTTTGTGAGGAGGTATTATCTCCATGAAAATATCCAGTAATTCTATATGTCCTTGTGGTAGTGGATTAAGGTATAAGCATTGCTGTGGTTTAGGAGATCCAATAACAAGCAATTCTCTTAGCTTTATCAGCCCTGATAGACTGAATGTCAATGAATTTGAGAAGTTTGTAAAAGAATATACAGGACACTACCCTGATGACTATATAAAACCTATATCAGTTAAAGCCCCAATATTTCATATTCTGATTGATGAGTCTAGATTGGATAAATACTATGCTATCTCTGGGATTGTAATCAGTAAAGATGAATTAGATAATAAGGATTATATTAATGTAAGACTAAATAGAATGGCAGAGGATTACTATGTTGATAACTTCCATTTTACAGACATTTTTGGGAGAACCAGAGTATTAAAAGATAAGACAAGCGCCTTTATTGATGAGTATTCTGAAGTTGTGTGTCAACTAGAAATGTACCCTTTTTCAGTATGCAAAACAAAAGAATATGTTGAAGAATATCAGAAGATTAAGGGTTTGACAGAAGATCAGATTTATATATCTTTGCAGTGGCAGTTAATGTTCAAGATTCTCAAATTTATGATTTGGAAGTTTGGTACTGATTTTATTATCCATATGTGGCGTGAGCAGGAGAATATAACAACGGAAAAGCGCTTATTGCATCAGGAGAATATAGTTGGATTGCTTGGTACATTTCCGTTTGCTAACGTTTCAATATATAGACACTATGAAATTTTCATGAAAAAAGAACTCCTTTCAAGCTCATTGGCTGATTTAGTTGCATACTTCACAACAAGAATACAGAGTAGGAATGCTACTGATATGTCTGAAAGTAAGTTGTTACGTGATAACTACGACATCATTAAACTTATATCAAAAGTTTTCAAAGAGTACGAGTTTATTGAGGTTGATAATCTAGATAAGTATATTGGAGAAGTATTGAAACGAGAGAAATATAGGAATAGATGAGTTACTAATAACTCTAAAAACAGAGTAATTTTATTAAGAGAATGTATTTAAGTCTTGTTGACAACTTCGCCTAACAATGCCCTCACGCTGCGGCACGAGGAGCAGGGGCAAGGGGCATGCGTGCCTTGGGCGCTGCCACACCCCTTTACCGGGAGCGGAGCTCCGCCAGGGAGTAGGACTTTTGGGTCCGGTTCAGTGGTGTCGTGAGTGCGAACCCGTTAGCCGAAATGCTTAGTTGGAGGTATTAATATGAGATATGCAATAATTGATAATTCAACATTAACTGCTGTACAAAGAATAATGGGCGAAATAGCAATCAAAGATAAGCATCTAATTGATGGAGATATTCTAGCATTAGAGAGCTTTATTGAAGCAATTCTTTTTTATGACAAACTTTTTTACTTGGATGATTACAAAGAAGAATATAAATACTCAAGAAAAGAGTATTTTAGTAGATTATTGCCACTAAGTCCAAGTGAAGAAACATATAAGAATTTTTTAAATGAAGCTAAAAAAACTACAGAGAGTATAGTTCCATGTGTAGAAGGTGGATTTATCAAAGATAGTGACTTCAAACCTTTTTTTGATTTGTTAAAAATGAATGTTGTTTTTTCCTGGGATATGAGTTCAAGCGAATACTACTTAAATATGAAGATGTTAGAAAGGGTCGGGGGCTTAGATATTAAGAAATATAGTAAGCTTTCAACGATGATTTTCTCAGAATTGTCGGATAGGACTCACCGCAGCCAGGCTGATGGTTCAAAATATCAATTATATGATTCAAGAGGCCAGATAATTAAGGAAGGGTATCGAATAATCGATAAGGATGGTAATCCTAAGGAACCAGAGATATCTGCTCAAGTTAAAGCCTTTTTTGCTGGTTTAAATTGGCTTGCTTTTCGTACTGCGCTATACACTATGATCTCAAAGGAAACTGGGGCTGAGCTTTTCTTGCATCCTATAAGGAATGCATTTCAGGTAAATCTTTTATCAAAATTAAGGGTTATCAATCCATCGGTATATGCTCCATTAATCGAAGCTATGAATGGTGTCGCTGGTAGGACTATAAATAGAATAACCAGTGTTACTTCCCCGTTAGTTTTAAAACATGATGTACCATTATTTACTGTATGGCTAGCTAAAAAGACTGGAGACCCATTAAAATTTATTGAAACAGCATATGAACTGAAAGAAGAAAAAGCATTCCTTTATGCAAGATCACAATTAATTCAGCTTGAGGATTTATTACAGAGAGGTAATGAAAAAGAATTCTTACAGGAAGCAAATAGCCTAGTTGGACAAGTGCAAAGTGCTATGAATAAAATATGTACTGAATTTAAAGTAGAAACCCCACAAGGGAACCCAGTAACATCGTTGATTTCAGTATGGAATCTCTCAACAGTTGCATCAGGTTTACCTAGTGTGCCAATAGGCGGAGATCAAAAGATAATTAGCAGCCTTCGTGATTTATTACCTGCTAAAGGTTTTAAAGCATTATATAGGTCTTTAGTTAGAGATGTTTCGCAGATTAGTGCACTTGGCACATATCATGAAGTTATTTCTTCAAGAGTATCTCTTGATAAAGGAGCAACATTTTATGATTCAAAAAAGGAAGATGAAAGCTTTTTAAGAGTGAAATCTTATTGGAAGGTACCAATGTAATAGCGCACTTCGGCTAACAATGCCCTCACGCGGCGGCACGGTGGGCAAAGGCAAGTAGCAAGCGTGCCTTGGGTTGCCGGATGCATTTGCTTTGGAGCGGGAGCAGGGCAACCACATCCCTTCACCGGGAGCGGAGCTCCACCAGGGGGACATGCTTTGCGGGTCCGGTTCAGTGGTGTCGTGAGTACGGAACCGTTAGCTGACAGATAATGCAGATTGATTCATGTAAAATTACTATTCTTATATTGCGTATAGGTAGAATTATATGTGATGAGGATTATTTATATTTTATGAGGTTAAGTTATGAAAAAAGTGCTTCTAATAATTATCGCTGTTGCTATTCTGTGCGTAGCATGTGTTGAAAAAGAAAGTCAACCAAATGTAGAAAATGTAATACAAGATACAACCCCTAAAAACGAAACCAAGACTTCTCTTTCTCCTACTGGTAAGTATCTTGCTGAAGCATATGGCACAATTACTACTATTACAGCAGGGGGACTTTATCCCTATGAGGGTATTCGCGTGTTGGACACAGATAATGATGAAGTCCTTTGGAAAATGGAGCCTGGATATTATACCGTAGATTTTACATGGTCACCTGATGGTCGCTATGTAGGAATTTATTACGAAGCACGGATTTATGGAGAAAGTGTTGTTTTTGATACAAAGGATAAAAAATTAATATCAATGCCCACACTGGTTAATATTGCTCCTCACTACAGTGAAAGTGTGAAGCCGCAAGAAGATCGACCTGACCAATATTTCAGTATAACTGGATGGGAGAATGCAGAAACGGTAATTGTAGATTTTCGTTGGAGTAAGGAAGATGGCGAATATTTCAAAGGACAATATACTTTAAATATGAAAACACATATTGTGTCATATAAATAGTGGTGCAAACTCCTATGCGGAGTTTGTGAGATATATAAACCCAAGGGAGACAATGTTTACAGAAGCGACTCATGTCAGGTCCCGGGTACCGGCAGTGGTATACAAAGGTTATTGAGCGAGGCTTCGAGGGGCATTATCCATCAGCTAACAATGCCCTCACGCTGCGGCACGAAGGGAAAGAGCAAGGAGCGTGCGTGCCTTGGGTTGCCTGATGCATTTGCGTTGGAGCGGGAGCAGGGCAACCACACCCCTTCGCCGGGAGCGGAGCTCCGCCAAGGAGACAGGCTCTGTGGGTCCGGCTCAGGGGTGTCGTGAGTGCGGAACCGTTAGCTGACAGATAATGCAGATTGATTTATGTAAGAAGCACTATTCTTGTATCACTTATCAGTATAGTATTGTGAAGCAAGGGTGTTTATATAAAAGGGGGAAAAAGCAATGTTAGAAAATGGGTTGGAAGAATGTACTTGTAAGAAAAAAAGTTGTAAAAGGCACGGCAAATGTGCTGAATGTATAGAATTTCATAAAACAAACAGGTATGAACCGTATTGTAAAAGGAAAAAGAAGGTACTAGGTTTGTTTAGTAAGTACGAAAAATGAGCACTAAACAGGGTGCGTTTAGTATACTCCTATAACAGAATTGGTAGTTGATGCAATATGCATACATAGGGAAAGCAATAAATGTACTCTGTCCTAATGTTGTATATGATTCTTATAAGGTACAAACTCCTATGCGGAGTTTGATAGATATTTAAACCCAAGAGAGACAATATACACATAAGCGACCCATGTCAGGTCCCGGGTACCGAAAGTGGTGTACTAAGGTTGTTGAGGAGGGCGTTGGAGGGCATTACCCATCGTCTAACAATGCACTCACGCGGCGGCACGGAGGGCATGTGCAAGGGGTAAGCGTGCCTTGGGTTGCTGAGGATATGCATTACTATAGTTTGATTAAGCAGCAATCACACCCCTTCACCGGGAGCAAAGCTCCGCCAGGGAGAAGGGCTCTGATGGTCCGGTTCAGGGACGTCGTGAGGGCGAACTCGTTAGATGACAGATGATGCAGATTGTCGATTGTAAAGGGATAAATGGATGGTGGACTTATTAAGCAGAAATATTAATATTGTAGGCTTATACCATATTATGGTAGAATTAGATAGAGACTGTTGCAGGTGTGGTTTGCCTCCTTTTACCGAGGAGGTGAGGCTATGAGTATATATGAGTCCATGAGTGTTATGCTTATGTTCGGCATGTTGATTATAGCTTTGCTGAGTTTTCACCGAAAGAAAAATTAGCAAAAAGAAAACCACCCTGCAGTGCTAGTGCAGGGTTGGTTATTTAGTTAACCATCATCTGACGAGGCAACCACATTTGTGGCGGTCTCTTTAGTATTATTATACCAAATTGAAATAATTAATCAACAAATTTTTCTATAATGTACAAACTCCTATACGGAGTTTGATATATATTTAAACCCAAGAGAGACAATATTCACATAAGTGACCCATGTCAGGTCCCGGGTACTGAAAGCGTATATATTAAGATTATTAAGTAAGGCTTCGAGGGGCATTACCCATCGTATAACAAAGCACTCACGCTGCGATACGGTAAGGAAAGATCGCTGAGGGCAGACCGTATCTTGGGTTGCGAAGGACTGATATAGCTGTGTTTGACTTAAGCAGCAACCACACCCCTTCACCGGGAGCGAAGCTCCGCCAGGAAGAAGGGCTCTGAGGAACGGTTCAGTGGTGTCGTGAGTGCGAACCCGTTATACGACAGGTAATGCAGATTGTTTATCTACGATGCACTTTTTTATATTACATATCATTGGAATATTGTGCAACGAAGAGTGGATGAAAGGTAATATGATGTATGAGAAAAAAGTTGGTTATTGTAATTGCTATAACAGTTATTTTAGGTATTCTTTATAGTATTGTGGATAGCAGATATGCCATAGTTAAGGTTTTAGATAAGACTACCCAAAATTATATTTATGAATCCAAAATTACGATGATTCCTGATATTGCTTTAGAAGGACAACCAGGTACGGGTGCTACTGGGCCCTATCTCTATAAACCCATAATCCCAATACCAGTTGTAATTACTGTAAGTGCTATAGGTTACAAAATTGAAAAGAGAGTAATATTTCTGGTAAAAGGCAAAGAAAATGTTATCTACCTAACAGCTAATTAGGTGTCATATTTAATGTTTTTTACATAAGGTGCAAACTCCTATGCTATGCGGAGTTTGTTAGAGATTAAACCCAAGAGAGACAATATCTACATAAGCGACGCATGTTAGGTCCCGGGTACCAAAAATGGCACACAAAGATCATCAAGCATGGCTCCGAGGGGCATTACCCATCGTATAACAATGCCCTCACGCTGCGGCACGGAGGGTAGGAGCAAGGAGCATGCGTGCCTTGGATTGCGGAGGATATGCTAAATTGTGGTTTGATTTAAGTAGCAACCACACCCCTTCACCGGGAGCGGAGCTCCGCCAGGGGGAAGGGCTCTGTAGTCCGGTTCAGGGACGTCGTGAGTGCGAGACCGTTAGGCGACAGATAGCGCAAAAAGGTGTGTCATTAATGGTATAGGTTTGGAATACAAATATTTCTATGTAAATAATATAAGATTAGGGAGGGGTAAGTGTGGATTTTTATGAAGACTTAGTGTTCCGATATGCAATCACAATTTTATCAGAAAAACCAGAAGGTAAGTTACTAATACATCCTCAATTCCATGTAAGTAAGGATTTGCAAGGAGATAGTTGGAGTGCAGACATAGATTTTTTGTTTCTGAATCTAAATAAGCAGATTATTTATTTGGTTGAAGTTACATCCTCATCAGCAAAGCCAGAAAAAATAAAAATCAAGCTACAGCATGACTATAGAACTATTGTTGAGTCTTATGTAAAGAATGATTTTATTCCAACAAAATTGAAGAATCATGAATGGAAAATTGTTTGGCAAGTTTATGTTCGAAGTAGGCATATAGAATGGCTGAAAAAAGAAGTTGGAATGGATGCGGTTGAATTTATTAGTATTGAATCAGTTTTGGATGAAATAAAAGAAAGACTGAAATAGGTATAGCTCAGGTGACATTGTATTTGATAGCTCTGGCTTAGGGAGGCGCTATCCATCATCTAACAATGCGCTCACGCGGCGGCACGGCGGGCAGGCAGGTAGAGTGCGTGCCTTGGGTTGCAGAAGATGTGCAACACTATAGTCTGATTTAAGTAGCAACCACACCCCTTCACCGGGAGCATAGCTCCACCAAGGAGACAAGCTCTGCGGGTCCGGTTCAGGGACGTCGTGAGTGCGAACCCGTTAGGCGCAATAGAGAGCAAAAGCGCCCCATCCGTGGGGTGCACAAATTTGAACGAGGGGCGTTGGAGCAATCAATACAATATCATAAGTAATATTAATAATAATATTACACTAAATTGACAATTGCGGTTGCTTGTGATATTATTATATTATAATAAATATTAGGAGTGATATTGTGGTTGCAAGTAAAGATTATTTTAAGAATCTTCTTATGGATTCAAAAATGAACAAGAAACAAGTAGCGGTCTATTTTGATGAAAGAAAACTAGAGAGAATTGACATGCTAATTAAAGTCTTTTCTTCATTGAGCGAATCAAAGAGTTTTTCAAGAAACATGATCGTCGAAGATGCAGTCGAAAAATATTTGAATGAATCAGAGGAATATCTTTTTAAAGAGCATGGGATAGATCTTGAAAAGCTAATTGAAGAAGAAAAGTCGTTAAACTATGATACTGTCGTATTATCATCATCGGGTACGGGTTTTGAGGAAGTGTTTTTGGGGCAAGACAATGATAATGGAGAAAAATGCTGGTATCCATGTAGAATTAGTGATGCAAGACAAACAAATTTAAAGTATATCGCAATTTATAGGGGACAGCCAATATCGGCTATAACACACTATGCAAAAATAAACAAAATTGTATTTGATCATGAAAAAGAATGCAAAGTATGTTACTTTGATGGAGAACCACAAGAATTGCCGAATAGTATTGACTTGGGCTGCAAGGACAGTTGCTTTTTCGTTGGTGCAAAATATACTAAATTGGAGCATTTATTAAATGCTAAAACAGCAACAGATATAATTTTTTATTAATCAGATATGGGAGATTAAGGGACCGACATCCTTGTCGGTCTTTGGCTCCGAGGGGCTCTCTACTGCGTATAACAAGGCACTCACGCAAGGGTTCGCCTCATACGGGCGGGTCAGGTGGGAAAGGCATGTAGTAGGTCTCTGGAGCAGGACGAACCACATCCCCTGAGCCTAAGCGCAGTCGCGCACGCCACCGCTACGAGTAAACATAAGAGCTATGTAAGCTCCTGTCGGCGGCTTAACGGCTCAGGGGTGTCGTGAGTGCGAAACCGTTAGCTGACATGCCAAGGAAACTACCGCCATCCGTGGCGGTCATTTTAGAATGACTTTGGAGGTAATTAATATGAATACTTCTCAACAAAAGTTTTTAGTTGAAGCAAAAAATCATGCCACAAAGAAATGCCACACAACCGATATTGAAAAGATAACTAATTTACGGCTTTGCATTCATCAAATCGATGGTTTTAGTGACTCAAATAGAAATGTTGTTGCAGAACAACTGTTGCAGCAAGGTTTAATTCTTGAGGATAGAAGAAAAGGCGGTAAAATATATTACTTTAAATTAACTCCAAACGGATTAGCTGAACTTAGTGAAGGATTAAGAACAGCTGGGAAAGAGGTCTATTCTGTTAATATTGAGATTTCAGAGCAGATAATAAGTGCTGTTAATAAAATTGTTGAAGAGATTAAGCTGTCAAATATTGAGAATAAAGAAGTTTGGATAGAACTTAGTGAATCATTAAGAGAAGAAGTTGCAAAAGAGAAACCAAGGAAGAATGTCTTGGCCTTACTGTTGGGTGCCATATTAAAGGGTGTAAATGTAAGTTCTGATATTAGTACAATAGTAACGGCTGCAGGTGTTAAGCCTACTGACATAATTACCTTTGTTAATGGATTATTTAAATAAAATATTTAAGGGGTTGCCGTCCGTAGCAACCTCTGAACAAGAAGCCTTGGCACATCATCTAACAATGCACTCACGTGGCATATGCCTATAGTGTACGGTAAGTTAACGAGGAGCTTATGGCTAGAGGTTCGGTTTTACATCCCTTCACCGGGTGTCACCACCGCCAAGGGGAAGGGCGCTGTTGGTCCGGTTCAGGGACGTCGTGAGTGCGAACCCGTTAGGCGCCATACCATGCTAAAATCAGAAAGTAGAAAACATAGAATTATTTTAGGATATAAATCCTTTGTTTATGATATAATAGTAGTAAGGAAAGTAAAGAAAGTAAAGAATTGATTTGAAGGAGGATTTATATATGGAACTTGCAAGAATTTCATCAAAAGGACAGATAACAATTCCGAAAGAAGTGCGTAAAAAATTGAACCTTAAAGAAGGTGACAAGGTTTTATTCGTCGAGGAGAATGGGAAAGTAGTTATTGCAAATGCATCGTACATGGCATTTAAAGAAATACAGCAAGCTATGCAAGGAGAAGCAGAGAGACAGGGTATTTCATCTGAAGAGGATGTTAACAAGTTAATTAAAGAAGTTAGAAAAGAGATGTGGGAGGAAAAGCATGAGGATAATGATTGATACTAATATTATCATATCCGCAATTCTATTTCCAAATTCTTTGCCTTCAAGATTTGTTGAAGAAGTTACTTCTAAACATAGCATTGTACTTTGTTCTCACATAATTGATGAATTGCACAGAGTTTTCAATAAAAAGTTTAAGGACAAGCTATTGTATCTAGAAAAGTTCCTATCAAAGTTTTCATTTGAACTTGTTTATACACCCCAAGATATCGAAATAGATAAGTACCCTGATATAAGGGACGTAGCAGATCTGCCAATACTTGTTTCAGCAATTGTAGAAGATGTAGATGTAATTGTCACAGGTGACAAAGATTTTTTTGATGTAGAGATTGAGAAGCCGGAGATAATAACGGTTAAAGAATACTTCGGAAGGTACATTTGATTATGCATGCAGGACTCAGCTGGGCATGGTACGGCGTATAACAAAGTCCTCACGCTGCGGCACGGGGGTGAGGACAAGGGGCAGGCGTGCCTTGGGTTGCCAGACGCATTTGCTCTGGAGCGTGGTCAGGGCAACCACACCCCTTCGCCGGGAGCAAAGCTCCGCCAGGAAGAAGGGCTCTGAGGAACGGTTCAGTGGTGTCGTGAGTGCGAACCCGTTAGGCGAAAGTGGAAGATTGATAATAGGGAGTTGAAATTTACATGAATGATTCAAGCGATAGAAACCATTCAATGTTGCAAACTATTGTATTGTCGCTATTTCCGGGTCTTTTGATTTTAGCATTTTACACACTAGTCAGTTGGTACGCGGATCAGTTTGATATGCCTTCAATTTTAGTAATTTTTGTTGCAATCGCAATAATTTTAGTTCCCTTTGAATTGGGATTTTTGATTTACCAAGGTAGAAAGGTGAATAACCGAATATCGCTTTATAATGTAGTGCTATTTAGAGAAAAGGTGCCTATTATTCAATTTATTATTTTTGTCGTCATACTAATAAAGTGGAGTGAATTTGTTTTTAGTCGTCTCTCTACCAGGATTGACGCATTGTTTGTTAACAATTTTTTTTATTGGGTTCCGAAATGGTTTTTCCTTGATAGCTTTTATCAAAATATTAGCCAATACTCTCAAACAGTCTTACTGGTTACGTGGATTCTTGGTCTGATTTTTAACGGGTTAATCGGACCAATAGTAGAGGAACTCTACTTCCGAGGATACTTACTACCTAGAATGAAACATCTGAAAGGATGGGCGCCAATAATCAATGTTTTGTTGTTTTCTTTTTACCACTTCTTCACTCCTTGGCAGAATGTTACTAGAATAATAGCATTATTACCGCTTGTTTATATAGTTTGGTGGAAAAGAAATATCTACATAGGCATTGTTACACACTGTGCATTAAATATAACTGGAATGATTGGGATGTTATCGATAGTTTCAAAGTAAAAGCACCTTCACCTAACAATGCCCTCACGCTGCGGCACGTAGGGCTAGGGCAAGAAGCATACGTACCTTGGACGCTGCCACACCTCTTCACCGGGAGCGGAGCTCCGCCAGGGGGAAGGACTTTAGGGTCCGGCTCAGGGGCGTCGTGAGTGCGAAACCGTTATGCGACAGGTAATGCAGATTGATGGTTGTGAAAAGATATATGGATGATGAACTTATTAAGTAGTAATATTAATATTGTAGGTTTATACCATATTATGGTAGAATTATATAGAGACTGTTGCAGGTGTGGTTTGCCTCCTTTTACTAAGGAGGTGAGGCTATGAGTATATATGAGACCATGAGTGTTATGCTTATGTTCGGCATGTTGATTATAGCTTTGCTGAGTTTTCACCGAAAGAAAAATTAGCAAAAAGTAAACCACCCTGCAATGCCCTGCAGGGTTGGTTATTTAATAACTAGCTTATAGCGAGGCAACCACATTTGTGGCAGTCTCTTTAGTATTATTATACCAAATTGAAATAATTAATCAACAAATTTTTAATATGGGTTACTGTCAAGTAAACGTTGGCAACTTGCCTTCATACAAATTTTTACTGAAAATGTTTGTGCCAATTAGGTCGCATTTATTCCACGATCCTATTGACATGGGAACCCCTGTACCCTCTGGACTCCT
>Ga0208695_1002120_pt1 | contig 15035 bp, 22 predicted proteins | sample AD_UKC111_MetaG_FD_184449 | JGI IMG/M metagenome (GOLD analysis project Ga0208695, IMG submission 184449) | Active sludge microbial communities of municipal wastewater-treating anaerobic digesters from Hong Kong - AD_UKC111_MetaG (SPAdes)... | ecosystem: Engineered > Bioreactor > Anaerobic >... | reverse complement strand
CCATCAAGGAAAAAAGGCGACTTAGTTTTATAGTACATGGATAGAGGGTATTCTGTGCTGCAACGAGCACAAGTTTTAGTTTTGGTTTCGGCCATGCAATTGGCGCTCCTTTCGTTTTTGCTTAGCACAAACTTTACAATAGGAAGCATAACCTTCATGCTTCCTGGAAAAATTATAATTGGACAAAATTTTACGCTCGCCACATATGGAACAAGTACGCCAATGGCGAGGAGAATTGGAGAACAGAAATTGTTGTTGGAGGTCTAAGGCAGAAGCGGCTATTTTAGGGCAAATTTGAGTGGTGAAAATGGTGGAAAGATAGTTGGGAGAATAGGCATAAGAAGCACCGTAGGTTTCTTCCAAATGGCGGCAAAGTTCAGAGGTGGGCAAGTGATCTATTTTAGCGAGAACAATGTCCATGCGAGAAGGATGGAGATGGGCGTGGTCGATGGCTTGCTCCAAGTCCCAAAGGATGGACATGATGTCAGTTTCGCAGTGGCCATAAGCATGCTTGACAAGAGAACTGTAGTGAGTGATGAGGTGTTGAACATGTAAGGGTTCAGTGATATCCAAAAAGACGGTTTCGCCTGATGAAAGTTCGATGCCGTCAAGCCAAGGAAGAAATGGGGAAGGTTTCGGCAAATAGTAGGAATAGGAAGGAATGTTCGGCAGGAAACACTCTAAAAGTGTGTATTGCTGTTGCTGCAATTCGATAAGCCAACGCCGAAGTTTCCATGCGGTAGGCTTTTGCGCAGCTTTCGCCTCCGCATAACTCTGTTTCAACCTGTCTATTTCTTGCCAGAGGTCAGTCATGGTAGGGATACACTGATGAAGAGGGTTATTGCGGTTTATGGTGCGGCGAGAGTGAGTATAGGGGTCTTTAGGAGGCTCATCATCAGGGAAAAAGTCTTCGGGCAAGTCGTCGAAAGGGATAGCAGGCTTACTCGCCGAAGAAGCCCAGTTTTCGGCATGAATGGAACTTTTTTTTGGGAGAGCAGTGTGCCCTTCAGGCAAGCGTTGCACAGGTGGGTGCTGTTTGCCTAAAAGGATATAGTCAGCCAACTGTGTTAGTTGGTCTGGTGTAGGATCGGTTTCCGCTTCAGCAAGCAAAGAGTTTACCAAAGCTAGACGATCGGTGTCATAAGTAAGATTGAAATTTAGTGTAAACAAGTGAACTCCTTCACAATAATATAACATAGAAAGTGAGATTTGTCAAGGGGAAAATGGTGAGGAAAAAAGTGAGGAGGAGAGAGGGGTGAGGTGAAAAGTGAGGTGAGATGAAAAGTGAGGTGAGATGAAAAGTGATGCGTGTCAGATGAAAGTGGGGTTGTCCCGCCATGCGGGACACTTTGTGAAACATTTCACAAACAATCCCCCCTCTCTTTGATAAACATTGTCAACTATTATCTTTCTGGTAATGATTATTATTCTGGTCAACTATTATTCTTTTAGTAATGATTATAATTGCTATCATCATTTATATCATTTTTATGTTTTATCTTTTTTATCATCTTTTTCTAAAATCTAAATTTATTATTGAATTGTTTTATCAATATTATAATTTTTATAGTTTATGTTTTTAGTAAACTACTACTGAAGACCTAATCATTACCGTTTTCCTCAACTAATAGGATTGTAATAAACTATTATAGAATTTATAATCATTATCTTATCATTCATCTATTATTATTTTATAAATTTTAGTCTTATACCATTTTTATATTTATTACATTTTATCTAAACCTTTATTCTTTATATAAAGGAATATTCTATTATTCTTTCAGTTTATTTATAATCGATAATATCTTTACTTTATAATTATTAGTACTAAAATAATATATGTTTACAAAACAAAAAAATAGAATTGTTTGCTAAACAATTCTATTTTTTAGAGTGAAGTCAATCAACTTGACTTCACTTTTTTACAATAATCCTACTCGAGATAAAAGACCTAATACCTCAAACCTAGTCAACTCTATTAGTTCAGTGTAACAAACATATTTTTCTAATAGATCTACGTACTCGTCTAAAAAGTTCATAAACTCGATCATACGACATAAAATTGTTTCAACGCTATCAAAAACCAAAGGATTGAAAGCAATTCCTCCCGCTTTTTCCCATGCAATACGATTGTCGATGTCGTCATCGATGAGAAAGTCAGTCGGTTTCAATGGAAACAGTTTAGACTTATCACTAGTAAACCCGATAAAATGTTTTGGAATATTAGGATCTTGAAATAACTTATCGACAAATCCCGTTTTCGCTTTTTTCGATTCCTTCAAGAATCTAACATTTTTTGAATTCGGTAATTTGGAAATAACCGAAAACTCGATTCCCTGTTTTTCCAGGGTTTGAACGAAATAGCGAAATTTTTCAGGGTCTACCAGATAATCACCTTCATAAAAAACGATTACTTGTTCAGACTCAAGCTTTTTTAGCCAATCGGGTACATTGTACAAATCGTACAATGTACCATCTAAATCAAAACTTATTGTCACATTTTTTACCAGATTCATCTTATTTCCTTCTTTCTTTTTTTGCTTTTTTTGTAAAGTCAAAACTAATTTGACTTTTTACTGTAAACTCATCTTTTTTCTGAATTAATCGCCAAGGATTGGCGATATTCTCTTTCGGTAATTTCGTTTTCCTCGAAAAACAATACAATAAGATTTGTTTTTCAATTTCGACGTCATCTAATGCATTATGCAATTCCTCAAATTCAGAGTCCCGCATAATGAATCTATATGCGCATTCCGCATTAGACCGATAATTTCCTTTTTCTGAAAGAAACCCGTTTTCTCGACAATAAAGACGATAAGAAACAGAATCAAGAAAAAGAAAACACGCCATCGACCAAATATCAACTAATTTTAGCGGTTTAGGTAAAACTTTTTTTGTTTTCCCATACATGCGGTTAAGTGTAGTCAATGCTCGAACGTCGAAATTGAGATTATAAGCGCATAAATGCGTAATCTCAAAATCGATAATTGTTTTTCGGAAAAACGGAAAAAAGTTTTCCGCATCGATGAATTCAACACGAGTATTATTCTCATAATAATTCAGTCGATCTGAGAAATAACATCCCATCATCAAGTAATTATTGTAGAAAACATTATTGATAACAAATTGTTTCTTATCAACCGTGTTTCCTTCTCGATCACAAATCATCCATGCTATATCGTACGGAATCGGGTTTTGTATAGACCCCGTCGTTTCCGTATCAAGAATTAGATAAAAATTTCTTTTCCTACTCATTTTTTCTTTCCTTTCGTTTTCTTTTATTGTACTAAAAAAAAGTGAAAAAGTCAAGCATAACCGTAATCCCTGGACGTCTAAAAGAAAACACCAATCCTGGTTATACGGAAAAACAGACCCTTTGTGATATATTTCACAAGCGGAAATCGTTTCGTATAGTCAGCGCCCTGCGCTTCCATCTCTTGCCGGCGGCTATACGCATCATGTGAGCTCTGACTACACGCAGTCCACGAGCTCTGACTATGCGCATTACACGAGCTCTGGCTACACGCAATTCATGAGCTCTGACCTCAACAACTGACTATGCGCAATTACTCACTTTCTTTGTCATCTATTACTCTTTTTCTCATCTTTTACTTTTCCACTCTATTTTATCCTCTTTAATTTCTTTTATCATCTTAGTCCTACTACAATTCTAGTTTTTCCTACAAGTCTCTAAAATTGCACTTTTTCCTACAAGTCTGGCTATACGCATTAAACTCTATTTTCACTATTTTTATAACTGTTATGCCTGATGGAGTTGTCTAGATGAGCTCTAAAAAGCTCTACTTTGTATTCTTTTATAAAAATTATTTTTTACTTTGTAATTATTTTTCTAAAATTTAGTTCAAACCATTTTACATAAATGAGCTCCAAGATTTACTTTTATAAACTTACTTCAACTATAAATGAGCTCTAAGATTCACTTTTGTAAATTTATAATAATTCTAAATGAGCTCCAAAATTTACTTTTATAAACTTATTTCAACTATAAACGAGCTCTAAAATTCACTTTTGTAAATTTATAATAGTTCTAAATGAGCTCCAAAATTCATTTTTATAATTTTACTTCAATTCTAAATGAGCTCCAAAATTCATTTTTATAATTTTATTTTAACTCTAAATGAGCTCCAAAATTCATTTTTTATAAACAACTTACCCTACCTCTACCCCAACTATCGTAAAAGTTTCTCTAACTCTACATTTTTTTATCAACAATACTCTTGTTTTCTCACGTTTTGGTAGTATAATTAAAAGAAAACAAAGGAGCCTCGCCAATGTACGTCGTCAACGAAAAATTCACTACTTCAGAAAAATTGATTACTGAGAACCTCATCGGTTTAGAGTGTGAAATTGCTGAAATCTCTATCACAGAATGTTTCATTAGCTTAGATACCTCAACAATACGAGACTCTGCGTTATCATACATAGAACGCACCGATTTATCTAATTGTTCAGTCTTCAATTGTCTTTTCGACGATAGCAACGATTTAACAATTAGTGATAGTCGATTACATAATTGCCATTTCCTCAACATCTATCAAGGTTTATTGAACAATTTCGATCGTGATATCTTCACGAATTGCAAATTTGAGCGGTTTTTCGGAACACTCACCAATTGTATACTGGATAATTGCACGTTCTCTGAGGATTGCAACGTCATCCTCAACAACTGTTTGATTATTTAGTAATAGTATTCATTTCAACCACAATCGCCTGATGGAAGTGTAACATAGCACTTCCATTAGGTGATTACGCTTAAATTCACGCTTGTCTACACAACTGAAACTTTACATTGTTTGTCAATTTTACTCTTGACTAACCCCTGCTTCTAGTGTATAATTAAAACATTCGAGGAAGGAAGGTAAAACTATGGAAATTCGAGAAAAAATGTTCGTCAACGAATATGTTGATAATCAGGATGTCTATGCGGAAAATTTCTCAATGGACGAAGTCGTACTGCGAAACGTGTATAAAGGTACTTTATTGAATGGTTCAGTAGACAATTCAAATTTCACTAACAACTACTTGTTTAGCGCTCGAAATGTTGAATTTGAGGGTACAGAATTCAACGAAGGTTTCTTCTCGGCGTACAACTGTACGTTCGAGAATTGCGATTTCTGCGATGTTATTATCTCTCTTACTAATTGTTTTGTAAAAGATTGCACCGCTTACAACTGCTTTATTACTCTCAACTCGTGTTTCACTGACAACTTCGACATGAGCGAAGAAAACAGGAATATCGTTAAATACGTTTAAATTTCGTTTACTAAAAGACTTCCGTATATTTTATCGGAAGTCTTTTTTCATCCTTCTAAAACAAAGGAAATCATCGATTTTTTGGCTATGCGCATCCGCTTTCCGGTACAAAAAAAAGAGTAGTAAAACACTACTCTTTTTTCAATTTACACCTCTATAGTTACCTTAATCACTTCATCATCATTGTAAGGTAAAATTATCCCATTTTCGTATGGAATATAATTAGTACGAATGTGTCGCAATAATTCATACATAATTTTACTATACATTAGTCTTTCCCTTGCGGTTGTCCAGACATACCTCACAGGGTTAACTTCATTGAAGTTTCCTGGGACAATCTCTACTTTTGAATCCCAATTTCCTACTAAATTAAAGTTTTCCATAATTTTATTCCTTATCCTTATCCTCATAATCCCACCAAATGCGGATGTCTTGACCATTACTCGTGTAAATGATCTTTCGATCACCTACACGAATTTGTTGACTTTCGTCTAACGTTGATAAAATAAACATAGAAATGAGAGTTTCAGCCAACCCCTCTTCACGTGAACGTGGTCGAGACAAAAACCACGAGAGAGAATCCTCTACATCATGATCTACTACTTCAACATGAATTACCCACCAGTCATCGTTGATTTTTACACTCAACGAATCCCCTTCTTCGCTCTTCACAGAAAACCGTTCTTGAGCGAACAACTCGTAAATTTTGTCCTTCATAGCACACCTCGCTTTCGATGCAATAATTATAACACTTCCCCTCTTTGTTGTCAACAAGATTCATTATCAACAATGGCCACTTTAGCGCACTACTATGCTAAAGTTCCTTCCACCACACCTCAACGACTACTTCATCCTCGAACGCAATGTAGCAATTATCGACAAAAATTCTTTCGAATTTCCCATAGTCATCAATGGCGTTCTCCACCTCATGAAGAATCTTCCTCTCGATTGAGTCTTCCGACAACACACTACTTTTTTGTCTATACGGTGACAAAAAAAAGTAGTTAGCACTTATGCTAACAAACCACAATTCATCATTGATATTTAATACAAAATAATCTGGTTGTTCGTCTTCAACGAAATAGTCATTAGCACTAAAAAAAGATTTTAATCGTTTTTGCCATAAAATAATTTTATCATTACGCTTATCCATTTTTACCTCTCTTCTCATACCAATAATTATAGCATAGCTTATCGGTGTTGTCAACGCTATTATTTACAAAAAATATACAAATAGACGTACTTGTCTAGACAACCGCCAAACCTTCCTCTCTATTTCCTCTTTCCTCATCAGGTTTTATTTTATTTTTTTTTCATTTCCATTTTCCATTAGGTAAAAGTAAACAAAAAAGAGAGAGTTTATAGATCTCTTTTGCTCTCTCTGCTCTCTCTCTAATCAAGGATTATAATATACTTTTCACTTTAGGTCAAACATTTATTTCACCCCAATGTAGATAAGAATAGACGAGGTTGCCCTCGTCTATTCCACCGTCCATTGTATTCTAAGCACTTCTTCTTGACTATACTCAAGAGCGATACCGTCTTCCCCCATATACATGTACTCTGTGTATAAAAGATTAACAGCGTCTACAATTTTACTATACACTTCAATAAATGCTGCCATTTCGTCAATCGGTAAACAAAGACTTTTTACTTCAAAATCGTCAACAAAATAATTATCATTTTTCTCAAAAAAGAATTTTACTACTACTTTTTTGTTTTCAACTCTAACACAAAAACAAAAAAGATGTGGACAAAAACATTGACAATTATTATCATTACCATTCGTTGCAAATTGTCTACTTACAATTGCGTATAACTTTTTCAATTCTTGTTCTTTTTCTTGAGTTTTATTCATATTGTTCACCTGTTTCTTCCTCAACATACGCACCAATTTCAACAATTACTTCATTCTCATCTTCAAACATGATTTTTTGACGATCTAACCTAATGATAGTATCTTTAGGTAACACTTGCTTGAGACCAACAATCACTTCTGTGAGAAGAGAAGTCACAATTCGCATTTTATCAGTACTCTCGACATACGCTTTATTCCACAAACACCAGTTAACTAATTCGTCTGACAAATACCCTGCGGTGACCCAAATTTCAACTTTTTTACCCTCAACATTCACAAAAAACAACGTTGCGTCTATTTCCTCTACATCGTATTGTTTCTCAATAAAGTAATCCTTTAGGTATTTACCCCATTTTGTCCAGTCCATAGCGTTACCTCGCTTTCGATAAACATAATTATAGCATGGCTTGCGATTGTTGTCAACGCTATTGTATACCATCATTATACAGGTCTAGACAACTCCAAGCTCTTGCATCTGGTTATGCGCAATGCGCATATATGCTTAGCAGAAAAACGCACTGCGTATAGCCTACGTTACATTGCCATTAGGTTTACCTCATAAAAAAACACTCTATACGCATTGCGTGTAGGTGCTTAGCAGAAAGACGCATTGCGCATAGGTGAATGCGCAAAGCGAAAAAAAAAGATGAGTTTTCACTCATCTTCGTATCCATTAGTTCTAATGTCACATTTCCAGCTCATCGTCGTCGTCATGAAGTAATGAAGAGTAATCATTTCTACTTTTCCATCCAGTTCTATGAGTAAGAGGGTCAACATACTCTTCTTCACCTGACAATATGCAAAATCCAACCCACTCATCCGAATAAGCTATAGGAAAAACTAACATATCAGTAGACGTATATACACTTTCAATCCCCTCATTGTAGAGAAAATCCAACCATTTTCTCATCATTTCGTTCATACCTATGGTAACATAGGGGGTGTGACAAGTTAAATAACGTTTAGAGTCCAGAATAGGTTGTTCCTTGATATTCATTACCCCAAAACCACACGAGAGTAATGCACCGTTCTCCATTATCCCAGTTATTCCGCCATAATTATTAAATTTAAAATAATTTTTTTCAGCAAAATATGCGACAATATTGCTCATCAATTCTCGTGCTTTTTCTCTGTCCATTGAACGCCATCCTTTCTACTTCAATAAGTATACTACAAGGAAAGGGTCTTGTCAACTCCTTTGTGGATAAACATTGTTTCCATTTTAGAGAGAAACATAAATAAAAAGATGAGCTCTGAGCTCATCTTTTCTCTCTAGTAAATCCAACGCTCTATTTCGATTCCATCATCATCCTCGTCGAGCGAAGAATACTCTGTTTTTTCACTCGTCCACCCATGACTGTGAGTAAGAGGGTCAACGTACTCATATTCAGTAAAAAATACCCCAATTGCAAACCATCTATTTGAGCTGTCAAGAGAAAACATTATTCTATCAGTAAAAGTATATACTTTATAAATTCTCTCATCATCGAGAAAAGTAAGCCATTTTCCCATCATCTCATTCATGGCCATAAGAACGTCTAGAGTGTGACAAGCTGGTAATCTTTCGACTTCGAGTATAGGATCTTCCCTGAGATTTACTACCTCAAAGTCAGACGATAATAATACTCCATTATTCATTATTCCATATACTTCATCGGTACTATACATATTAAGAGAGTATTCTTTAGCGAAACTGGTAACAATTTCGTGTAATCGCTCTTGAGCCTCTTGTCTATTCATTCGCCACCATCCTTTCAACTTCAATAAGTATATCGCAAGTCAGGGAGTTTGTCAACTCTATTGTAAATAAAAAAAAAAGAGGAAATAGCGTGTATTTCCTCTTCTTCACCTGATGAAATTGCTAGTAAAGGTAAAATTCTACGTGTCCATACCACTTTCGCTCGTCATCTAATGGAAAATAAACGGACTGTATCCCAACAATTACATCTTCACAATCTTGTTTACCTAAATAGGTAACAATCTCGAGCATTGCCGCTAAAATTGCCTTCGCCTCTTCAACATCATAATATTGTAAAGGTTTATTCTTTAGTAAATCGGGTTCTTTTTTCGCATTTACAATTGTGAAATAAAATGCTACGTGATTACGAAGAAAAAGACGATCGCCGATTTTTCCCCCCTGAAGACCCTGATAGTAATCTTCAAATACACAATCAAATAATTCTAATGCCTCTTTTTTGTTCATTGTTTATCACCTTTCTATAGCTATAATAGCACTACCCCATTCATTTACATCTCCATTAGGCATCCGAAACGAAACATTGTTTTCGCCTACTTCAACCTCTCTAATGGACTTTTTCCTAAACAGCATTTCTAACAACCTATCTTTCACCTCATTTATCGCTAATATTTCATCTGGCGTATGAGGTTCAGAAATCATTGTAAAAGGAAACCCTTCATCTCTATGCTCAATTACAAAACGCACTCTTACCGGTATATCTTGCCATGTATTTACGATAAACGAATCTCGATCAGAGAAAAATTTATCATCCAACGGCTGGAACATTTGTTCTACTGCTAAACTTACCATAATGATAGTTCCTTTCTAACAATACTCTAATGCCGAAAACGAAACTCTGCCGTAATAGTTTTCTTCTCCAGGCATCGCAAAGACGAGTTCAGTTTCCCATGCGTAAACTTCTTTTATTCCCATTTCTCGTAACTTTACTAAAAATCTATTCATTATTTCTAAAACCGCCATCGCCTGCGGAACGGTCATAGTACAATGTTGATAATAAATTGTACTTTCTTTAGGTTTTATAGCGAAACTCACTCTTACTTCGACATCTTCTACCCACATTGGATACAAAACATAGGTATCAGTCGAAGGACTATATGCATCATGTAGAATGTCTTCGAAAAGTTTAGCCACCTCTACGCTATTCTTCATGCTTGCTCCTTTTGTACTATTGACAAGTCAACTTTACCATAATGTTCTCCATCAGGCAGAGGGAACCAAAACTCAGTTTGTCCGACAATTACGCTGTTTACTCCATCATCCTCTAATTCCCCGATCATTATGTCCATGACTTCATTTATCGACAAAGATTCACTAATAGTCAGTGATTTATACCTCTCTATTTCCACTGGATTTTCTACCGAAAAATCCAATTGGACATCATGCGCACAATAGGGTATATGCGCAATGTAACAATCTTCATCTTTTTTCTCACAAAAATCATGAAGAAATGAGTAAAAGAATTCCTCTGCGTCTATATCGTTGATTTCTTCTCTTTCTTTTATCGACAATGCTACTCTCCCGTACTTACCGTTGTTTAGAGGAAACCACAACTCAGTGACCGTAGCCACCGCTTGTGTGTAGTGTTCAGAGTAGAGTGTATAGAGCAAGTGTTCAATTACTCTATTCGTGTATTGCGCATCCTCAGTGTTAAGTTCATCGCAATTATATAACGAAACAGGGTCTTCCACCTCTTCAAAGTATAGTGTTATATAAGAATTGGGAATTGTATAGACAACTAACCCATTTCTTCGTTCACATTCTTGATCTATGAAGTCTTTAAAAATTTGTTTTACATCTCTATCACTCATCACTACCTCACTTTCTAATCATAATTTTACCCCATTGTCGAGTTCTTGTCAATCCTATTGTTGATAAAGAATCGGGGAAGTTCCCCTGGCTATGCGCAATGCGTGTAGTTGGTAGTAAACTATGCGTACATCGCATAGTCTTCGACTTCGTTTGAACACTTCTGCCTCATGGAAAGTGAGGACTATGCGCACTGCGTGTATTTGGTCGGCATCTATGCGTACATCGTGTAGATGAAATGCGAGATTATACGCATGAACTAATTTGACTACACGCATAAGTCCTGTTTGACTACACGCAAGAACGATCTATTTGACTATGCGCACAAACAAAAAAGGACCTGGTTGGCTATACGCACCAGGTCCCGTTTTAGCTACGCGTAATTGTATACAAAAAAAGAGCAGAATGGAAATGTTCCATTCTGCTCTTAGGTCAACTATGATATTCTTGGTACTAATGTAATAGAAGCAAACCAATCCTCAACGATATGTATATAACAAATATCCAATTGCGTCAGAATTAGCTGTCCTCCCCATTCTTTATCAACGATTAGCATAATATCACGTAATGCAATAGTCAACTTTCTTACTTCTTCAGGTGAGTAAACACCAATGAGTATTGGAAAGGTGAACAATTCGACTTCAGACGCTTGACCAACTTCGACTAAAGCTAAGCATTGTCCTTTTTCTGGATAAACTTTAATGTTAAAGCCTTCGTCGGGGAAAGCAGGGTTTCTTTCATAATATTGATCAAAAACGCTAAGTACGTATTCTTTGACTTCTTGCTTAAGCATAGTAATCTTCCTTTCTAATTTAATCTAAATAACGTGACAATTCCTCTTTCCCTTCCTCTATTTCATATAGTTTTATTCTAATAAAACCACCATCTAGAGGTCTTTTTATATCATGAGAATTAGGGTATTCTTCCCAACAATTAGGATTATCACCCATAATTTCAAATTTGACTTGCTTGCAATAGTCACTATTTGTATTATCATTAGGTCTATCATCATTTAATGATAAGTCTATTTGTATGTAGTGCACTTCATTGTGTTCGTCGATAATTTTTCTAATATACATTTGTTTAGTAATCTTAGAACAATATCGGTCAAAATACCCTGAACCTATGAATTTTGTATAATCCATATATTCTATTCCTCCTCATGTACTAAATCTAATTTTATTTCTATGATATAGTTTTCATAGATAAACGCTATTCCGTTTAATGACGCATAAACTTCAGAAATTTCAAAATATTCCTTAAGTACTATTCCAATATCAACAATTGCTCGACTTAGCGTTTGCATTTCCTCGATGGAATGAGGAATAATTTGAGTGAGATTGTTTACGACTTTATGCGCATTAGACGCATAAGGTGTAATAGTTATAGCAACATTACCTAAAAAGTACATATTAGGATTGTCGTAACTTCGATCGTATTGATGATCAAAGACATCCAAAAAGTCTCGAATGTTCATGGCTTCCTTCCTTTCTCTTTGGAATAATTATAGCACAAACCAGGTTGGACGTCAAGGGTTTTGCGTTCTTGACTATACGCAACTTTGGATGCAGGCTATACGCATTGTAGAACTTTTTCTAAGTGCTAAAACTTGTAGAATTTTCTCTAAGTGTTAAAACTTGTAGTTTTTCCTCGAAGTGTTAGCACTTATACTTTTTTCTCTAAGTGTTATCTTTCCTCTCCATTGTCTATCGAAGAAGTCCAGTTTCCCGACAAAAAAAAGCAAGACGAGAAAACTCGTCTTGCTCTCTTCGGCTATGCGCCAACGTTGACCGATTCCGCCAACTTTTGAGCAGCTTCAAGCTTTTTCGCTTTCCGCTCTCGTTCACGCAATTCCGCACCCGCTTTTTCTCGTTCGAATTTCTCGACCGCATAGTCGATGTCAAAATCTCGTTTAGCGGTCGTGAACGAAACCCTCACATATCGAGTTTCGTTATCGACGATGGTCGGAATGACCCATTCATAGTTCCCAATTTGAGTCACGTTCAAATCTTCGAAAATATTTTCGAACACGCCGATGACCTGTTGTTTAGAGATCTTCAGGATCTCGCTCTCAGATAATTCATAATTTTCCATGATAATTCCCTCCATTTGGAATATACAAAGTTGAATTGTTGAGAGGAAGCCTCTACAATTGGCATTCCTGTTTTTTCGCATAACTAAATGTTACTTGAGGACTTGCGCTACGCAAAGACTTTCCTCTCAACTTTCTTAATTATACAGCGGAAACCCACGCTTGTCAAGATCATTTGTGATAAACAATTTTCAGTCAAGCGCACTTGCAAAAACTGTTTGTTTATCACTCAGTCACCAGGGGGATGACTTTCTTAAGTATACCTCACAAACTTTCGCTTGTCAAGTGTACTGTCGATAAATGATGTCAAAGTCCTGACTTTCTCGCTGTTTCCTCTTTCCTGAGGAACAACTTAATTATAGAGGAAAAGAGGGGTTCTGTCAAGGTGAGGTTTGTCATCCTGTGACTATGACAAAAGTACAAAAAGGTTTCCTGGGTTTCAAAAGGTTTCAAAACGCAAACCGTTTGTAACGTTTTTCACAAAAACGGCAGGCCAGGCCAGGGCGGCCGAGGGCGGGCGGCGGCATATATGGGTTTACCTGTGCCGTCGTTTCCTCTATGAGCTCTGAAGTACGCAAGCGTGTATGAGCTCTGAGTTGCCTGATGGACACTAAGCTTGTGTAAGCTCTGGAGTGGACACGAGCTCTGGAACACATGAGCTCTGAAGCTCATGTGAGCTCTGAAGTTCATGTGAGCTCTGAAGTTCATGTGAGCTCTGAAACGTACAAGCGCTCATAAGCTCTGCTAACAGCCTGTGTGAGCTCTGAAACAACTTGTCGCTCACTCCTGTTGACATACCCATGAGCTCTGAAAGTGAACGGCTACGATTTCTTCCTTCCACGCTGAAAAAGTGAACTTTTTCAGCGTGGACGCAAAATGTCGTTGCGACCGTGCTCGTACACGATCATCAAGCGCTCTCGCCTGATGGAGCAAAAAAGAACGTTTTCAAGCCCTAGTATACTTTAATAATACTTTTAAATATACTTAAAACACACTTAAAATACACTTAAAAGTGTGTAATTTCGTAAAAATAACACTAAATCCATAGGAAATCCATGGAAAATGCACTACTTTTACCGTCTATACGCATTTTTGCTATCTATGCGCATCTTTTACCTTTTTCCCTTGACAAAGACTTAACTCTATGCTATAATTATTCTATAAACTCATAGGAGGATTCAATGGACATTATAAATGATCATTTCACTAGTGATTGGACTCCCATCACCTCTAATTGCACTGCTAAACACAGCTTGGTCACTTCTAGCTGGTTTTATAATAACACAATGGAAAGTACTCATTGCTCTTTTGCAGGTTGTAAATTTGAAGGTAATACAAACACTTTTGGAAGTAGTTCTTTTAGCAACTGTATTTTCGACTTAGTTGACTGTACTGGCACTGCTAATACCTTCGAAAATTGTACCTTTGTGAAGACTCGCTTTACAAATCTTGCTCATAGCCAGTTCATCAACTGCTCATTTTATGACTGTAAAGGAGCTCTCATTTTATGTGGGTTTAGCGAAGCTCGTATAGACGCATACAACGAATTTAGTTTATTAAAGTAAGGAGAATACCTCATGGCTAACAATACGCAAAAATGCATCATAGATGAGAAAAAACTCATACGTCAACAACTAGAATCTGTTTTACATTCTTTGAACATTCCGTATGAGGTGGTAGGAGACTGTGATTTAGCATTCTATCATACACTAAATGGTAAGAAAAGAGTGTTCAAACTCTCAGGAAGTTTTTGTAACTGTAATACGAAGACAAAAGGAGTAAGAGATGCAGAAGATGTAATGTGCGATTTGCTTGATGAGTATGAAGATAAACAATTTTCAAGGAAACTCGATGACTGAAATTTAGTCTAAACATGGTAAAGCATAACCGTCTAAGGTTATGCTTTTTTGTTACACCCCTCCCCTATGAACAGTAATAGTTAACCGCTTAACAGTTAATCGCTTACCATATTCAACCATTGAACATATGAAAATCCTAAATTCAACGACTGAATATGCTAAATTCAACAGTTGAACATACAAAAATCCTAAATTCAACAATTGAATATGCTAAATTCAGTCGTTGAATATGCAAAATCGATTTTTAACCAAAATTTACAAATCTTGCCCTCCAAAATTAGCTTGGGACGTATAAGCCTAAAATGGGCAAAAATAGGCAAAAAATCGTCAAAAATCGATAAAAATTATCGCAAAGTGGTAGAACCTGCCAAAAATCATTAAAAATCA
>Ga0208695_1002118_pt1 | contig 15045 bp, 14 predicted proteins | sample AD_UKC111_MetaG_FD_184449 | JGI IMG/M metagenome (GOLD analysis project Ga0208695, IMG submission 184449) | Active sludge microbial communities of municipal wastewater-treating anaerobic digesters from Hong Kong - AD_UKC111_MetaG (SPAdes)... | ecosystem: Engineered > Bioreactor > Anaerobic >... | reverse complement strand
AGGGTGGTTCAAAAGATTGATGATAAAGATGCTTGACTTGTAACAGTACTTATAAAAAGGAGAAAAAGTAAGTAGAAAATACAAAACAGGAACTAATCGCATTAATCACTCGTCAGCCTTTAGAAGTATAAAACCCAAGCTAAAAAGGTGAAAATGATAAAAAAATATCTTAAAAAATTACTATATTGGATAGGGGCTTTATTATCTGATTCCAAATTTGCTTCTACAAGAAGGTTTATAGGTGTGCTGTCATTCTTTAATTTAATGTTAATAGGAGCTTTAGCCACCTATTGGAAGATAAAGTTTCCAAATGCAGATATAATAATTCAATTAGGAAGCTATTTTTTTGTAATTGCAGTTTCTACAATAGTAGGTACTACAGTAACAGATTTAGCTGCTATTATAAAAGAAGCTAAATTTATTAAACCTGAAGATCCCTTAGACCCTTTTGATATTTCCAAAGATGATTATTCCAATAGATAAGCAAAATGAAGTACCGAGAATTACAACTCCAGGTAAATTAGTTTATTCTGAAAAATCAGATACTCTATTTATAAGAACTCTAAAAGAAGGTACAAAAGCAATAGGGAGTAATTCAAGTATAGTAGAATCAGATCCTATATTTCAAGCTTGGTTATCAACTCCTCCTAAAGTATCTTTATTTACAAATGATGTAGGTTATCTTACTTCATTTTCAGAAACAGATCCTGTTTATACAGCAAGTAGTTGGTATTCAACAACTAACAATAGTCCAGATTGGAATACAGCATATAGCTGGGGAAATCATGCATTAGCCGGATATGCAACTGCAACAAATGCAATGTCATTTACAAATAAAACAGGAAACATAAGTCAATGGACAAATGACAGTGGTTATTTGACATCTATAAATAGCACTCAAATTACAACAGCATTGGGATATACACCGGTAACAAATGCAAGAACACTTACTATTAATGGTACTACTTATGATTTAAGTACAAATAGAAGTTGGACTATTACTGTTCCTACAAAGACTTCTGATTTAACTAATGATAGTGGATTTATTACATCAAGTGCATTAACCGGTTATTTACAGAATAATGTTGGTATTGCAGGTGGTACTACTTTAATTGGTGGTACTGCAAGCGGAAATAATCTTACATTATCATCTACATCAAATAGTACCAAAGGTAAGATAGTATTCGGAACTTCTGTTTATGATGAGGTAAATAACAGCCTGGGAATTGGGACGACGAATCCGGTCGGTATTTTAGATATTTACAAATCGGACAATGCAAATCCTTTATTAATGCGAATTTGGAATGGCGGTAGTGGGGGAGCAAAACTAAGATTTGTGTCCGAAACAGGTGGGACGGCACAACATCAATGGACTACGGATAAATTCTTAGCGGCTATTGCGGCTAATAATACGATTGGTATGCAGTTTAGAGTTGGATTGAATGCCACAGAGGCAGCGTTAGATGCGTCAACGAGGATGACGATTACAACGAATGGCAAAGTCGGTATTGGTACAACAACACCAACTGCATTATTAATGTTGGCAGCAGGAACTGCAACTGCAAATACTGCCCCACTTAAATTTACAACAGGAACAAATACCACAGTAGCTGTAGCAGGTCAAATGGAGTATAATAATACTTTTCATTTAACCAATTCTGATGCAACAAGAAGACATATTGTAACAGCTCCTAATACAACTAAAGTTACAGCATCTGCTCCTTATACAAATGATGGGTATATTGTTGTGAATATTGCAGGGACAGACTTTAAAATACTAACTACAGCATAATATGAAATATACAATTTCACAAACAGATATATCCTCTGAAAGAGTAATAATGCAGAATATTACAGATGAACAAGGTAATATTATTGGACAAGAACCAACCAATGAATACGAAGTAGACATTACAATAGGGTTAAAACATTTAGATAACTTTATTCCTCCTTTTTCAAAAACAATCATTGTAAAAAGTAATAATACTCAAACAGGTTTTGAAATAGATGAACAAAGAGAACAAGCAATACAAGACTATTTAAATTTAATAAATCAATAATATGGAATTAAAAGAAGCCAAAGAATTAATAGAAAAAGATAAAGAAGAAAGACAACAAAGAGCTTTTGAAAAAATAACACAATTTATTCAAAAAATAGAAAAAGAAGAAAACGTATCTGTTTTTATTCAACCTATTAACATTCAACCTCAATTAACTATTATTGCCAAATGATTTTTACAATTTACTCATCTTTATTAACACTTTTACAAACTTTAGTTATAGGGGCAGGGGGATTAGCTACTGCTATTTTAGCCATGTGGGGACTGTGGACTAAAATTCTTAAACCTTGGTTTAAGGAATCTAGGGATAAAAGAGAGAAACTAGAGAAAGCTGTTACCCATATAGAAAAAATGGCTGAAAAGCTTTCCATTGTTTCTAAAGAATTGCAAACAAATGGAGGAGAGTCTATTAAAGACCAAATCAAACAAATAGCTAATGACGTAAAAATTATTAGAATAGAAAGAGATGCTACTTTTTATTTATCGAAAGACCCTATGTTTAAAACTGATGATAAAGGGTATTATGTAGCTGTAAACACTTCTCTATGTCAACTAATAGGTGTAACAGAAGGAGAATTATTAGGTTTAGGGTGGCTAAACTACATCTCTTTAGAAGATAGAGATAGAGTATGGGAAGAATGGGAAAATATTATAGAATCAGGTAAAGAGATATCTACTTTTTTTACCATTAAAAATCCTGAATCAATGGAAATGATTCCTGTAAAATGTAGAGCAGTAATAAATAGGTCAGGAGATTCAGTTATTTCTATTATAGGGTCTATAGAAAAAACTATTAAGAAAAGTTTAAAGATAGCATAACAATGGTAGTTAAAAATAGTTTTAACTTTGATGTGATGAAAAAATATTTGTGGATACTATTAATTTCAGTAGGAATAGGAATGGTTCTAACTATTAGAAAATGTGAAAAACCTGAAGAACCTAAAACTGTTTCTTCTAAAATTTTAGAACAGCAAATAAGAAAACAGGATAGTTTATATAAAAAACTAAAACTTGAAAATGAAAAAACAATTGATTCTTTAAATAAAGTAATAAAAACAAAGGATTTATATTACTCTAAAAGAATAAAAGAAATAAATAAGAAATATGCAGAAGAACTCAATAACATTATTAATACTCCTATTGATTCAACTATACTCATTAGCAGGAGATATTTATCCGAAGAAATTGATTATACCAAATTCCTCAAAAAGTAAAGATACTGTAATTGCATATACCAATAAGCAAGTACAGCAAATAAATAAAGAACACCTTCTCTTAAAATATTGTATAGAGCATTCTACTCTACAAGATTCAATCATCCAAGATAACAAGAAAGTAATACAATCTTTACAAAAACTTAATAACTCTTTAATAACTCAGGATTCTCTTTCAAGAGAATTTATTATTTCTCAGACTCTACTAATTGAAGAAAAAGATTTACAAAAAAAGGAAGTAGAGGAATCTTTTAAAAAATATGTAAAACAAACTAAAAAGAGTAACCTAAAATCTTGGTTATTCAGTAACTTAATTGTAACTCCTGTACTAATAGGAGGAACAGTAGTTTTAACTAAATTTTTAATTAAATGACAAAAAAACAATTAGTGGACAATTATTTGTCTAAAAATGCCAACAAGGTAGAGACTTGGAGAAATCAAAAAGGATTTTCTTGGAAAGAAGTAGTTGAAGATTTAGGAGATAAATCTGTAGATGGGGAATACATTAGAAGCAGATATAAATCTTTTAGAAGATTTGTTACACCTACTCCTTCCCTTAAAGGAGAATATACGTTTAATGAAGGTAAAGAAGATAAATCTAGAGGAACTAAAGAATTTACATTTACTGCCGATAATATCCCTACAGAACAGGAAATAATCGAGCATTTCAATATTGATACTACCAAATATAGAATTAATCAAATCTACCACAAAACAAGTTTTGGTGGTAAATATGCTATTACTGTTTCTTGTTTACTTAATAAACAACAAGAAAATAATGAAGATTATAAAAAATTATTTATAGATTTTATAAATCAAAACAATAAAAATATATTAAAAAATGATTTTTCATATCTTAAAAAAGATATTTCTGGTAACAAAGAAATTGAAAATGCATTAATTATTTCCTTAGCAGATTTACATTTAGATGTAAAAACATTTCAATCTGAAACAGGGAATGATTCTGATATGTATAAATCTTTTGATAGAGCATTATTAGCCGTTAAGGATATTTTATATAGAGCAACTTATGGACACGGTATAGAAGAAATTATATTTATAGGGGGTAATGATTTTTATCATGCTAATTCTGCTAAAAATACTACAGAAAAAGGTACTCCTCTTGATGTAGATGGTAGATTCCATGAATCATTTAAACTAGGATTAACACTAATTACCACAATTTTAGATATTTGTAAAGTTTATGCCCCTGTACGTTATTATACTTGTTATGGAAATCATTCCCCAGAGAGAGAATTTTATTTAGCTGCTGCATTAGATGCATATTATAGAAATGATGAAAAAATAAAAATCGAAACTGATCCTAAAAGTAGAAAATATTTTTCTTATGGAAATTCAGCTTTTATGCTTTCTCATGATGCCCCTAAATCTATTAAAGATTTACCTGTAATATTTGCTACAGAAAATCCTTTATTATTTACAATGAAATATAAATTTCTTTTGACTGGGCATTTACATTCTAAACAAGAGACATTTTTTATAGGCACTAAGGAAAATTTTGGTTTAGTATGGAAAAGAATGCCTTCTTTAGCTAAATCAGATAAATGGCATTTTGATTCTTTTTTTATAGGAAATCAAAAATCTTGTATAGGTTTAGTAATCAATAAAAATCATGGAGAAATAGCCGAATATATATATAATGAGTAATGAAATTATTAAATTATACTTCCGAAGAAAAAGAAAATTTATATAAAATAGGAATATATAAAATATCTTTTAAAAATGATAAAAAGAATAGAGTTTATATAGGTAGTGCCTTAATCCACAAAAACAGAAAAAATCACAGAGGATTTTATCATAGATGGACAAGACACTTAGAAGATTTAACTGCTAATAAACATGCTAATTGTAAATTACAAAATGCTTGTAATAAATACGGAATTGAAAATATTAATTTTGAAATAATTGAAATTTTAGAAAAAGATTTGAATAAAAATGTATATGAAGATATTGAAACAGAATATATATCAAAATTTAATGCTGTAGATGAAGGGTTTAATATATTAAGAATTGCATATACATCTTTAGGAGTAAAAAGAAGTGAAGAAACTAAACTTAAAAATTCTATAGCTAAATCTAAAAGTTTAATTTATCAATATAATAATGAAGGCAAGTTTGTAACTTCTTTTAGAAGTGTAAAAGAAGTTAGTTTAACATATAATCATATAAATACAAAAACATTAGTAAAAATTTTAAATAAAAAACTTCCTACATATAAAGAAAATTATTGGTTTAGAGAATTTAAAGGGGATAATATAAATATAGAATTATTTTATACCAAAAAAACAAATGACAAACCAATTTATCAATATGATTTAGAAGGTAATTTTATCAGAGAATGGACTTCGTTTAAACAAATCCGAGATATTTTAAAAATAGAAACATCTAATATTTATGCAGTATTACGTCAAGATAAAAAAATTGCTTTTAATTCATATTGGGATTATGAACTAAAAGATAATAAAAATATAATAAAACCTAAACATTCTTATTTTTTAAACAGACCTTTTAAAGAATGTAAAAAAAGACAAAAAAAAGTTAATTGTTTTGATTTAGAAGGAAATTTTATAAAAACATATGATTCAATTACAAAAGCAAAAGATGCAACTGGAGCAAAAAATATTTTAGCTGTTTTAAAAGGTAAAAGATTAAGCAGTGGTAATTTGAAATGGGCATTAGCGTAATAAAAATATCATATAAGAAAGGGGTAATAACTTTATAAGTTATAACCCTTTTTTCATTTTAATTTATTAAATTATAGTGAGATGAATAAGCATTTTGAGAAGTATAATACCCTAAAGAAAAAAAAGGATGTGGGAAGAGCAAGTATAAGAAATAAATATACTTATTTTCCTTTTTATGAAACAGAAACAAATAGTCCTATAAATAGATATAGATTATGGGTAAAATATAGAGAAAGTTGTATCAAAAATAGGATAAAATATGTAGATTTCAAAACGTATGGAAAAGTTTTACATCAAATAGGTAAAAATTTCCTAAAAATCTTAACTACTGATCCAGATGGAATAAGATTTAAAGCATTCAAATTAAGAACTGAGTTTTTCAAAGACGAATCTCTAAAAAAGATGAATGTAACTTTTAAACCACGTTATAAAAAAAAGGATATTTTTTCTATTAAAATGTGGACTATAATTCAATCAGAAAATCTACGTAAAGAGTTAATGAGACTAGAAAAAGAAGGTTTAATAAATGATTATACTTTTACCAGAATGGGAAATGCAACTCTTAAAAAAATTTTAAACAAACTAGACTTTTTTGACGATTTTTAATTATGAAAATAAGTGAAGCAATATCTTTAGTTAAAAGTGAGAATCAAGCATTCTCTGATGATTCTATGTTGACAGATAGATTTATTTGGTCTAAAATACAGGCAAAGACTTTGTTTTTTCTAAAACAAAAAAATGATAAATTTAATCTGAATAATAATAATTTTCTATACTCTGTTTTAGATTGTTTAGAAATGGAATTAGTAAACTCAATAGACTGCTGTAAAGAAATTCCATCATGCGAAATATTAAAATCTAAGATAAAATTACCAAAAATAGCAGAATCAAATTTATCATCTGTAATTAAAGGTATTTATAATTTAGATGGAAGTGAAAGAATTGATTTTGTTTCTATAAATGATGTTATACGATTGTCTAATTCCAGATATAAACCAAAAGGAATAAAAGCTTTTATTAAAGATGGTTATTTATTTATTCCATTTAGAAAATATCCAAAAGCAGTAGCTATAGAAGCATACTTTGAAGACCCTATGGAAGTATATATGTTAAATAAATGTAAAGAAAAGGACATGTGTGTAAATTATCAAGATTTGGAATGGAAATGTCCATCTGATTTACATGCTGTAGTTATTCAGGAAGTAAATAAAGAATTATTTAATTTCTTTAACAGAATTATTCCTGATGAAAATACCGATAAAAATTCTCAGTCTAAATGAAATACTCTCTTCGAAAATATATAGATTCTACAGAAGTAATGAATAGGGTTTCAGCATCATTAAAATCATATGCTGATGCTGATTTAATACTATTTGATGAATATTATAAGGTTATTGACCTTTGTAATCAAAGAATGGGTTTTAGATTAAATCCTACTAAAGAAGCTTTAATAAAATTAGAAAATGGTAGAGCAGACTTACCTATAGACTTTTTATTATTAAATGTTGCTATAGCAGTAACTTCTGAAATAGAGGTGCATAATTTACCTGTTTCAAAAACAGAGTATTTGACAGGAGAATGCCCAACACTAAAAGATTTACAACAGTTAGAAAATAAATGTTGTGATTTCAAACTAGAATGTGGAAAAAAACCAATTTTGACTTGTCAATACGAACAAACAAAAATAGAATTTAAATATACCTATATAGCAAGGTTGACTGAAAAGAAATATTGTTCCACGGACTGTTTTAATTTAAATGTTCCAGCAAATCATTCGTTTTTAATGGAAATAACTAACAATCAAATATTCATAGATGGAATAACAGAGGGTTATATTTATTTGCAATATCAAGCACAAATGAAAGAAGATGGAAATCTCCCTATGTGTTTAGATAATGAAATAATATTAAATTACTATGAACAAGCTATCAAATATGAAATACTGCAAGACCTTTATATCAATAAGAGATTAGAGGTTGCTCAAGCATTACAATTGGTTGAAAAGAAATTAATATTAGCAAAAAACGAAGCTCTGAATTTAGTAAGAATGCCAGAGTTTCATGAACTTCAACATATCGGAAACTTTCTTAGGAAACTCTATAGAAAAAATAATTACATAATTTATTAGAAATGGAATTGACACCAACTAAAGTAGGTTTAAAAAGACCAAATATAAATACAAAACATTCAGAATTTTTAGGTAAACTTTTACATTCTAGAAATGTGACTCACTTAATTCATTTAAATACAACATCTTATGGAAAACATAAAGCATTAAATACTTATTATAATGAATTATTAGAATTATTTGATGATTTGGCTGAAACATCATTTGGTTCAATAGGGAGACAAGATATAATTGTACCTGAAGCAAGATTAGAAGATATAGATTCTCATTTACAATCTCTAAAAATATATATAGAAGGAACAAGAAATATATTTATTGGTTCTCATTTACAAAACATAATTGATGAAATAGTATCTTTAATTAATCATACTATATATTTATTAACTTTATCTTAATGGAAATACAAGGTAAAACAACTCTGACATTAGGACTGAAAAAATCAGTTCATAAATCTATTTTAAAAGGTGGTGAATATCATCATTTGAAAAATGGATTTGTTTCATCTTTTGAAGGAGATATACCTTTTATACAAAATGCTCCTTCAAATATAGAGTGTTTACAACTCCCAGAAGGGTTCTTATTTTTAGGAAGTGAATTCATAAAAGAAAAAAATTTTCATATTATTTTTATAAGAAATCCTAAAACTGGAGATAATGAAATAGGTTATTTCTATTCTAAAGAATGTAAATATGAAACTAAGATATCTAATAAATGTTTCGATTTTAATGAATCTTTTCCTATAAAATGTAAATATCAATTTATAAAATGTGAACTACATATTTACTTTCAAGATGGAAATCAAAAAAACAGACACATAAATTTAGATAATCCTCCATATGTAAAAATAAAAAATTCGAATAATTGTTTAGAAGATAGTGATATATTAGATTGTAGTGCTATAAATATACAAAATGATTTAATACCACCTGTAGTAAAACCAAAACTTCCTATGGAAGCAGGAGCATTATATACAGGTGTATATCAATTTGCTGTATGTTATGCAAATATTAATGGTGATGAACAATCATCTTATTATTCTAAAACTAACCCATTACCTATTTATGAAGATAGATTTGGAGCATATGATAATATAGAAGGATCAATTCCAAATAAACTAACAGATAAAGCAATTCCAGTAGAATTCTCTAATTTAGATGTAAGGTATGATTATATAAACTTAGCTGTTATAAAAACAATACAAGGAACACCAACTTATGAATTAGTTGCAACACTACCCATAACAACTAAAGAGTATTTATATACTGGAAGGGAAGTAACTAAATTACTTTCTATTGATAAATTATTAGGTCTTTATCCAGATTATTATAATTCTAAAACTATTACCTCTGCAAATAATTATTTGTTGATGGCAAATATGTCAACTCAGGACGAAGCAAATTATCAACCATTTGCATCTTTAATAGAATTAGAATGGGTGGCTACAAGAAAAAAAGCAGATACTTTTGGATCTTCTTATAAAAACCCAATAATGTCCGTAGAGACAAAAGGTTATCAAAGGGGAGAAGTTTATGCATTTGGAATTCAATTTCTTTTATCTAATGGTAGAAAAACATCCGTATTTCATATACCTGGTAGAAAAGCAACTAATTCAGATTTAATAAAATATACAAAGGATACTATTCCAACAGGACAAGATTGTAATTTTTATGAATTTTCAAATGATGAATCTTGTTCCAAAGAAAATATATCGGAATTATATCATTGGCAAGTATATGATACTGCTACTATTATTGAAAGGTTAGACGAAACATCCTTAGATAAATGTTTTGATGGAATAATAGCTTATGGGGATTTTGCTTATTGGGAGTCTACTGACACTTATCCTTGTAATCAAGATGTTTGGAAAAATCTTTCTGGAAAATCTATAAGACATCACAAATTCCCATCAAATGAAACATTTTATCACCATAATCAACCCTATACATACAGTGAAATAAGTGGAGAAGCGATAGCATATGATAATAACGATTCTTACATATACCCAATCGGCATACGATTAAAAAAAGAATTATCCTTTTATATTCAAAAAGCTATTAATTTAGGATACATTACAGATGAAGAAGCTAATCTTATAACTGGTTATGAGATAGTTAGATCTGATAGAACAGGGAATAAATCTATTATCGGTAAGGGTTTACTTTACAACATGAAGTATTATATAGACATAAATCCTTCTACAAATATTTCAGAACAAGTTTTATATCCAAATTATCCGTTTAATGACCTTAGAACCGACCCTTATCTAAGCAACGAATTTTCAAATGATTATGATTATGTGACATCTAATGTTGCTGTTGCTGATTACTATATAGGACATTCTATTAGTACTGGTGTATTTGGAAATCCATATTCAGTAACCTTTACTTTAGATAGAGATATAATAGGATTAACAGAAGATTTTTCAGTTTCATATCAAAAAATAGGAATGTATGGAAGTTGTAAATACATAATGATTTTTAGATTTTATGGTGATGATAGAGATAATTATGAAGATTTTTCATTAGAACAAATTGATATTGGTTATCAAGAACCTATATCAACAGGATTATACAAAAAAGATTTATTTACATTTCATTCTCCAGAAACATCATTTAAAAAACCTTTTATTGGACAAGAAATAATTTTACATTCTATAGAATATGGTTCTGCCAGAGGTAGATTTGATCAAGTACAGGGGCATCCAGAATTTAAACCTGCTAATAGAACAGATTCTGCAAATTATGCATGTGCATTTAAATCAATAAGTAATTATAATAATTATTCTCCAATAGAAATACAAAATTATAGAAGACAGTTAGTAGATCAAGGGTATTTAATAGGTAATAATTTTACTAAACTACCACAAACAGATACAAAAATAAATAACAGGTTTAGAGAATCATCAGTAGGATTAAAATTAAATTGCTCTATAGATGACCCATCTATAATAGATGAATCCAGATATACAATTAGTTCCAACGGACAATGTAGTTGTAAATCAATAGTAGAGGATAGGATTTTAGATAAAAAAAATGCATTTGAAGTAGATTCTCAATGTACAGAAGACTATAAATGGATTTCTTCTTATTATGGTTCTTTAAAAACAAAAATCCCAAATCAATATGGTCAAATTGATACCGTAAAATACATATTGACTGGTTCATATCATAATACAAATGATAAGCCTGTTCCTATATTTGGAGGGGATATATTCATTTCAAGATTTTCATTAAAAAGAAAAAATTCATTTTTTAGAGTTAATTTCATAGGTCAATCACCTGTAGGAATTACTTATAGAGGTACTAAATATGCAAATCTTTTAACCCCTATTTATCATGCCGATAATGAAAAAGGAGGGGCTTTAGGAGAATATAAGATAGATTTTTCTACATCTAAATTAGATTGTTCTATAGGTAATGCTCAAAGAAATGGTTTTTTCTATTTGTTTTCTACAGGAATAGTAAATTTTTTTGTCGAAAGTGATATAAATACTGAACTTAGATATTCTGGAGCTAATCTTCAAGATACGTGGTATCCCAAATTAAAAAATACAAATGTTTGGGATTGGATGGAAGAACAGAAAGTTTCTATAAATTTAGATAATGTTTACTATTATAATTTTGATTATTCTAAACAAAATACGGAAGAAGCTTTATTCACACAAGCACCAGACTTTAAACCAAACTCTCAATGTAAAAACACACATCCAAGAAGAATAATATACTCAAAACAGAATAGTCAGGAATCTAGTGCAGACAATTGGTTAGTTTATCCTGCCAATAATTATTACGATATAGATTCTAATATGGGAGATATCATAGACATAGAAGCTTTAGATACATTTAGAGTGTTAGTTAGATGTGAGAATGGGTCAATGATATTCAATGCTTATGATACTTTACAACTAACAAATACATCTGTTACTGTTGGTACAGGAGGAATGTTTTCTCAAAGACCTCAAACTTTTGCTGAAACAGATACTGGTTATGCAGGTTCTCAATCTAAATGGGCATTAAATATTTCTCAACATGGTTCATTCTTTTTAGACCAAAAAAGAGGGAAAGTATTTCACTACACCTCTCAATTAGAGGAAATATCTACCAATGGAATGTTTGATTGGTTTGCAGAAAATTCAAAGTTCAAGATTTTAGAGCAAGTTTCAAATGTAAATACTGATAACCCTTATACAGGTATAGGTTATACTTCAGTTTTTGATAATAGGTTCAATCTTTGGTTTTTAACGAAGAGGGATTATAAATTAAAGAATATTAAAGAATTAGGAAATATTAGTTTAGATGAAAATAATAACATTTTATACAAAGGTAAGTTAGCTGATTTCAACAACAAAAAGATTTGGAAAAATGTAGGTTGGACAATATCCTATTCACCTTTATATAAAGCATGGATATCTTTCCACTCGTTTATTCCTAATTACTATATAGGAGATATTGATACTTTTTATTCAGGATTGCAGAACCAGAAAATCTATAAGCATTGGGATAAATTTTCTTTTCAAAGTTATTATAATAATACTTATCCATTTGAAATAACTATTACAACAGCTAAAGAACAAGAAGTATCACTACTCAAATCCATAGAATACAATTTGAAGGTTCAGAAATATCTAAACAACAATTATCAAGATTTGTACGAAAATCACAACATCAATTTCAACAAATTAATTGTTTCTACTGATAATCAATCATCTGGAATTTTAAATCTCATCAAACAAGAAAAAAACAATCCATTCCAGTCACTTCAATATCCTAAAATAAATTCAGATTCTTTAGATGTTCTATATTCAAAAGTAGAAGGGCATCAATATAGAGTTAATCAATTCGCTGACTTAGTATTAGACAAAAACAATAACCAAGCTATTTTTATACATGATGAAAATGGAGTAGATAAAATACCTAACAATATAGAGTACCAAAAGATAAATAATCTACAATTACAAAATCAAAAGTTCAGGAATGAATTTTTTGACATCACTTTAATAAATGATAAAGAAACAGACTATAAATTTATCTTAAAAACACAACTTAACAAAACTATTAAATCTATTAGATAATGGTGTATATAGTAAAAAAGAGAGATAATTTGTCTACCATAGCAAAGCAAAATGGAATGACTCTAAAAAAATTATTAAAATTGAATAAGGATATTAAAAATCCAGATTATATTCAAATTGGACAAAAAATAAATTTGAATAATTCTTCTCCTACAGGAAAAAAGATTTATGATAACAATGATGGTTATCCGATAACTCCTAAAAATATATCTCCCTCTTGGGATAAAGTTACTAAAGGTGCAGGAAATCCAACAACTGCTGCAAACTTCAAAAAAACTATAGCTACTTCTAAGAAAGAGATTTCTACAAAAAAGGACAATAGCTCCTCATTCTTAGAAGATTTAAAACAAGATTTGTATGAAAAATATCAAGATTTTAAAACAGCAATTGATCAACAAATTGCTCCAAAAAATATTACCAAAACAAACATACCGATAGATGATTCGTATATAGATTATGGGTATAAAGAATTGGGTACTTATAAAGATGAAAGTTATAAAGCTGGTAAAACAGACTCTCTTTTAAGTGCAATGAATTTATTTGATAATGATAAAGGGTTTGATTATATTGTTTCTCCTAAAATTAAAGAAGGTAAAAGAACATATAACAATGTTAAAGGGGTTGCTCATTTTTTGATGGATACTGATATTACTCCAAACCAAAAATATACAAGTCCTTACCGTGATTCAAAAAACCATGAAGTCAAATCGGCAACACAAGGTAAGTTCACTCCAAATATAGGAACTTCTCCAACAGACTATGTAATGTACTATAAAAATATGGGTGGAGATCGTGTAAATGTAAAGTATGGTCAACTTAAAGATAAAGATAAATATAAAGGTTATGAACAAATAAAAGTTAGAAATGTTCCCTTTGCAGACTTAGATTTTAATAAAAAGACTAGTGCAGGGTTTCTAAAAAAAGCATCTTATATTGGAACTCAAGATGGAAAGCAAACTTCTATAATAACTGACCCTGACTCTAATGATGTTTATGGTAGATTTTCTGGAGGTTCTGGCATATTCTATTTTAAAGAGCCGAAAACAGGAAAAACTTTATCTGTTGATGTTTCGGGAAGTGTAAACACTATAAAAATGGTAGGTGAGCAACTCTCTAAAAAATATGGAGTTGATCCAAAAAATTTACAGTTTTTATATCATGATATGGGAAGTTACTCAGCAAAACCAAAAAGTCATAATGGGGTACTTTCAAATGAACAGTGGAAAAATTACAATACTAATAATAAAGGTTACTCTGGAGCTGCTCTTATGTATCCAATGGAATATGGAGGAGAAGTAATTATGGAAAATGGGGGATGGATAAAAAAAGCTATAAAACATCCAGGAAGATGTACTCCAGGTTCTCCTAATTATGATTGTCCAAAAGGAAGTCCTCAATGGAATCTTGCACAAAGATTCAAACATGGTGATTTACACAAGAAAGAAGATGGGGGTTATACCGTATCAGATAATATAGATATAGAAGGATATACTAATCCTCTTAAATATTTTGCAGCAATAGGTATTAATATTTCAGATGATGATTGTTTAGAATGTGGTGGTAAAATAAAATATCCTTTTGGAGGTTATGCAGAAATAGGTTACGATGTTCCAGAATATTATAATGCTATAAATAATGAACGTCCTAGAGATTCTGCAACTTCTTATCAACAAGATGTTAAAGGAAAGTTTAATTGGTTGAATACTCTTTCTAAAATACCTATAGAACAGATGCAAAAAGATGTTGATTCTACACCTCTTACTAAAAATTATATGTTGAATAGGACACCAAAAGGTTATTTTAATGTGTATGATAAAAATAATAAACCTGTAGGCTATTCTATAGATGGTAAAACATTAGTTCCACA
>Ga0208695_1002117_pt1 | contig 15047 bp, 26 predicted proteins | sample AD_UKC111_MetaG_FD_184449 | JGI IMG/M metagenome (GOLD analysis project Ga0208695, IMG submission 184449) | Active sludge microbial communities of municipal wastewater-treating anaerobic digesters from Hong Kong - AD_UKC111_MetaG (SPAdes)... | ecosystem: Engineered > Bioreactor > Anaerobic >... | reverse complement strand
ACTAATAGTTTTAACTTTACAAAAGACTATCTATTGAATCCATCAAATCACTTAATTAGTATTAAAATAATATTTGAATCTAAATATGATAAAATAAATACTGATATTCCAAATAAACTATATCACTTAACCATTCAACAATATGAAAAAGATATAAATCAAAAAGGAATAATCTCAAAGTCAAAATCAAAGCTATCGTCTCATGATTATGATGGTAGAATTTATTTATGTAAAACTATAGATGATTGTATAAACTTAATAAACCCTATGAATATTTTTTATTCTAGAGAAAAAGATTCTATATTATATTCAGGTAGAAATAAAAATAAAGTTTATAACAAAAATACTAAATGGGTAATTTATGAAATAGACACAAAAACGGCTAATATAGAAACAATCTATCAAGATCCTAATTATATAGCAGGATATTATTTTTTAGGTAATATAAATAAAGAGTCAGTTAAAGTGGTTGATAAAGAAAAATAGAAAATTAATATGAAATATATTGTAAGATATGAAAATTTTAATGAATCCAAAGGTATCTCTGACTCTTGTGAAAAGATAACAAACTCTATATGGAATGATATAGAAAATGATATTATCAATATTAATAATATATCAAAAAAATTTACATTTTCAGAAGATGATTTTAAAATAAAAGATATTCAAATCAATTTTATTTTTAATGAAAATAAAGAAAATATATGTTCTGCTATAACAGATTTGAAAGATTCAATAATTGAAGATAGTTATCTATTAAGAGTTAAAATATTATTTAATGTAAAATATCATATAATTGATGATGCTTTTCTTTATTATATAAAGTCTGTTATTTTTCATGAAATTCTACATGTATTTCAAAACTACAATTTAAAGACTAATGATAAATTTAGACCAGAATCATTCTCAATTGGTAGTATAATACCACAGATTAGAAATCATATTAAAACTAGATATATTTCTTATATTCTCGATATATTATATTATTCACTTTCACATGAATTATCTGCTCAATTGCATCAATATTATATCTATAAGATAGATGATAGAGAATATAAAAGGTTAGATGAAATAAAAAAACTACTATACAATTTTAAGATTAAAGAATTAGATACTAAGGAATCAAATGAGTTAGAGTATGTAAAAAAACACATATTAAACTCAATTAAATATTTCACAAATAATAAAAATTATAAAAAGGATATAGAATCCTCAATATGGAATAAGAATAATGAAGACTTTCTTAATGGACTATACAATATGATTAAATATAAATTAAAGTGGATAGATAAAAAAATTAAACTAATAAATAGTAAGAAAATAATAGATTATAGTGAAACATTCACATATTATGGTGATTTACAAGATTATAAATACTTAAAAATTTCATCGTTTATTAAAGAAAATCTAAATAATTGTCCAATAATTGATAACATATAAGTTAGCAATGAAAAATAAAAATAAAAATAGAAATGGAATATACTTTTGAGTCATTTATAAATAAATTAAATGAAGGTTTAATTAAAAGTTATGATGTTAATAAAACAACACAAGATATAAATAGAATACTATCTTCATATAATCTAAAATATTCAACAAAAATATTAAATAATAATACTTTTGAGATATTTATAGATGATTTTGACAAAATAAAATACCTTAAACAAACAATAGAATATATACTAAATACTCTTTTTAATTTATATGGTTGGTTTCCTTCAAAACTTGAAGCAACTAATTTCTTTGGAGCAACTAATAGTTTTAACTTTACAAAAGACTATCTATTGAATCCATCAAATCACTTAATTAGTATTAAAATAATATTTGAATCTAAATATGATAAAATAAATACTGATATTCCAAGTAAACTATATCATCTAACTATTCAACAATATGAAAAAGATATAAATCAAAAAGGAATAATATCAAAGTCAAAATCAAAGCTATCGTCTCATGATTATGACGGTAGAATTTATTTATGTAAAACTATAGATGATTGTATAAACTTAATAAACCCTATGAATATTTTTTATTCTAAAGAAAAAGATTCTATATTATATTCTGGTAGAAATAAAAATAAAATTTATAACAAAAATACTAAATGGATAATTTATGAAATAGACACAAAAACGGCTAATATAGAAACAATCTATCAAGATCCTAATTATATAGCAGGATATTATTTTTTAGGTAATATAAATAAAGAGTCAATTAAAGTGGTTGATAAAGAATAAGATTAAAAAAATACAAAAATTAACATGAATTATAATGATAAATGGACCAGAGAAAATCATATAGAATATAGAAAGCTAAAAAGATCTGGTTATACAGATGAAATGCTGATAGAGCATTTTGGTGAAAATATTTATCATTCAGGTATTTATAATAAAAAATCAACTATAATGCCTTGGTTAAATTTCATAACAGAGATTATAATTACTCCTGAAAAAACCAACTATAATATAAATAAAAAAAGATCAGATATTTATCCTAATAAAATCGACTATGTTATCAATTTTAATGATAATGATGAAGATTATATAATATCAATGATTTACTATGAGATAGAAAATATAAAAACATATAATATACTATTAACAACAGAGAAACAATGGAACGAATATCTAAATAAAATAGAAGAATTTAGATATAAAGGTTATATAACTGATGAAGAAAGAACTGAATTAATTTCTATTGTAGAAAAAGAAACCAACTATAATCAAATATACTCAGTAATGAAGAAAGTATCATATGTTTTATTTGACTTTATAAAAAATAATTTCAAAAATTTTATAATATCAATAGGAGAAACAAAAAATACGATTAAGATAAATTTATATAGAAGTATTATAACAAACTCTTTCAAAAATGTTAATTATATAGGTCATAGAAGTGATATTGTAGGTAATAAGTATTTTATTTATATTATAGAATAAAAATCAATAATTTTTTGTATCTTTGTTACATGATACAAAAGGTAAAAACAAAAGATATATTAGAAGTAATAGATACTGCTGTTGATGGTTATCTTGTTGAGCTTTTAGATAATGAGTTTAAGATTAAACACAAAGCTAAAGACAACAAAGTAAATATTTATATTGAGCGAAAAGAATTCAAGTTAAGCGAAGTATCATTCCAAGTATTAAACTTACAAAATTATTTTAAGTATAAATATAATTGTAAATTTATCTATGATATTATTTACAAAAATAATCACTATTCAACATATCATACTTTTCCATTTTATAACTATAAGTTAGTAAAAGCAATAAAAGTAACAGCAATTTTATATGATAAAATATGAATTTAATTTGTATAGATATTGATAATCCAAAACAACACGGATTAACTTTATATAAAAAATATAAAGCTATAAATGATAAATTAAGTATATCTTCTAATGGTTATGAAATAAAAAATGATAAAGGTGATATTATATTTTATCGAATTAATAGATTTATTGAATTACGAGAATATAATTTAAGTAAAATTTTACATGATGAATCATAGAGATAAACTAAAAAAACTACATGATAAATTATCACCATTACACAAAGTTGTGTTTAAGATGGTGTACAAAGTTTCTATTGATGAAATTGAAGATGATCAATTAGAAAAAGCAATGCAAAGTTGTGAAAAATTTATTGAAATAGCGAGTAAACCTAAATCTAATACTTTCGCTATACCAACAACTATTACAAGTTTACCTAATGTTACAATAAATACACCAAAAGAACCACAATTTTGTTTATGTGGTTCTAAACCTTATCCTGGTGATATATTTTACTATCAATCAAAATATGCATTAGAACCTTTAGCAGGTGAAGTTGCAAAAGTTCATTACGATACAATTAGATCTAAAAATGGTACATCTTATAAGTTTAGTGAGATTAGAATTAAACCTAAATATCTAATTAGAGAAGAAAAAATTAATAAACTATTTAATGATGAAGATTGATTTTACAAAAGACTTTAAGTTTATTGCAAAAACTGGTGAAGGTGAATGGTATTTTGTAGGTGGACAAGAAGTTAAAATTTTAGCAGATTGTACTGATTGGCTACCAACCACAAGATTAAAAGATGCTTGGGGTTTATTTGCTGGTAAAACTATGATGCCTTATAATGGATATCAAGGTGAGCTACCAAGAGACGATGAAGATTCAGCTTCTTTTGAGGAGTTTGATATTTATTACAAAGGCGAACTCCTCATGGAGAGCAAGACTATGAATTACTATCAGAAATTGATGATAGTTTAGAAGAAATTTTGAATAATTGGTATTACTAAAATGAATAAAATAATCAATATTGTTACTGAGCATAAAATTATAGCTGTTAAAAACTACTTATATGAAGCAGCTTCTTGCTTAAGAAGTATCGAGAATAACTTCAAAGGTCAATATCTTGGAGATGGCGAAGAACAATTAGAAGCAACAGAGGAAAATTTTATTAAACTACTAGTATATTATATAAATAGAAATCTGGATCAAAAAAATAAACTATTTTTAATTGAAATATTAAGAGATATTAAGATAAAAAATTTATTAGATAAATAATTTATTCGTATCTTTGTACTGAAAATAAAATATACAAAATGATAGAAATAATTTTAACAGCATTAGTAATAATCTTATGGGTCTTAGGTGGTGTATTTGTATCACTTTTCACAGGTTGGGAAGTTAATAAACTAAATAATGATTTTATTAAACTAATCTTCTGGCCTATATCTGTTTTTATATGCAAAAAATAATTATATTAGAATATAACATCATGAAAATCAAAACTAAATTAACCCCAAAAGACTTCGAGGTCGCAGTAATTATTGGTAGATTCCAAGTAAACAAATTACACCCAGGTCACCGTTCACTTATAAATTATGTGTTAGATAACCACAAAAAAGTTATCATCTTATTAGGAGTTTCACGAGTACAAAACTCTCGTAAAAATCCATTAGACTTTGCTTCTCGAAAAGCAATGCTACAAAAAGAATTTCCTACCGTAACAATACTACCTTTAATGGACCAACGCTACAATGAAAAATGGAGCAAAGATGTTGATAATATCATTCCTTATGTTTATGGGGAAAAAACAACGGTTATTTATGGTAGTCGTGACTCATTTATTCCTTACTACTCTGGTAAATTTCCAGTTATTGAATTAGAAGAAAGTGTTACTTATAATGGTACAAACATACGTGAAGAAGTAGCTAAAGAAACTATTGACTCTGATGATTTTAGATCAGGGGTTATCTACTCTGCATTTAATCAACGTAGCACTTGTTACCCAACGGTAGATATTGTTGCTTGCGATGAAGATAAAATCCTTTTAGGTAGAAAACCTAATGAAAGATTATTTAGATTTATCGGTGGTTTTGTTGATCCAAGTGATGCTTCTTTTGAAAAAGCTGCTTTACGTGAGCTTAATGAAGAAACTGGCGGTAATTTAGTTGTTTCTAAACCTATGTATATTACATCACAAAAAGTAGATGATTGGAGATATAAAGGTGAAGATTCAGGAATTATGACTACTTTATTTTTAGCCGAAAGAAGAATGGGATTTGCTAAAGCTTCTGATGATATTGATGAAGTGAAATGGGTTAAAGTTAAAGATTTAAGTAACTGGCATGGTATTAGAACTATGATTGTTCCAGAGCACAGAGACTTAATGAAAGTTCTTATAGATAAAATCTATGATGAAAATCTTATTAAAGATTTAGGTGATAGATTAGAAGAAGTAACAAATGTAACTTATACTGCAGAGTAATGAATAATCCAGTTGTACGAATAAGTAACGGTTTAATGATAGTACAATCTTATCCTCTTAACTGGGTTAGAGAGTCGGTTTATGCTAACAGCAATACTGAACCTTATTACTATCAAATATATATTGGTGATATGTCAGGTGGTCATATTTGCGTCTATAAAGAAGAAGATAATGAATTAAGTATTTCAGATGTAAAGTTTAGAGTAGATAGTATAGAAGATGCAGGTGAGGTTGTACTTAAAGCAGCAAAAGCAATAGGTAAAAGTTTTGAGGGAACCGTTTATGAAACAATTGCTGAAATTAGGAATAAAAAAATAGAAAAAATATTAAAATAATATTATGAGTTTACAAAGACAAATTACTCGAAAATTAGAAAGAGCTATTGCTAACAAAGATTGGCAAACTCTTGAAGGTATGCAAAAATACCTATCAAAAATTATTACAAAACCAGACAATTTAATTCTTTGTTCTGATGCATATAAATATTCTCACCACCGATTTTATGGTTCTGAAATGACTAAGATGATTTCTTATATGGAATCTCGTGGTGGTAAGTTTGAGCAAACACTTTTCTATGGTTTGCAAATTATCTTAAAGCAATACTTAGAAGGTATTGCTATTACAAAAGAAGAAGTTGATGAAGCTTTTGATTACTTAGGAACAAAATACGGAGTATTCGGAAGAGAAGATGTATTTGACCGTTCTAAGTTTGACTACATCGTAGATAAATATGATGGTCGCTTACCTATCAGTATTAAAGCTGTTCCAGAGGGAACCGTTGTTGATGCTAAAAACGTACTTTTCACAATCGAAAGTTTAGATGAAAATTGTGCTTGGTTAACCAACTTCTTAGAAAGTATCTTACTTCAAGTTTGGTATCCTATTACCGTTGCTACTCTTTCAAGAGAAGTTCGTAAAATCGTAACTGAATCTTTCTTAGATTGTACTTCTTACGATAATAAAACAATTAATTTCTTAGTTGACTTTGTTCTTAATGACTTTGGTTTTAGAGGTGTATCTTCTGTACAATCTGCAAAAATTGGCGGTTCTGCTCACTTAGTAAACTTCAAAGGATCAGATACGGTAATTGCTTCTAAATTAGTTAGAGATATTTACAATACTGAAACCGTTTATGGTTTATCAATCCCGGCAACCGAACACTCTATTATGACACTTAAAGGTGAAGAAGGAGAGTTAGAACTAATGATGCGAGTTCTTAAAACATTCCCTACTGGATTAGTAGCTTGTGTATCAGACTCATTTAACATTTTTAGAGCTTGTTCTGAATACTGGGGAACTGAATTAAGAGATTTAGTTCTTTCAAGACCAGCAACACCTGGAAATCAATTGGTTATCCGTCCTGACTCTGGTCACGTATTAAGAACATTAAAAGAGATTTTCAATATTCTTTTTGATAAGTTTGGTTATACCGTAAATGAAAAAGGATATAAAGTTCTTCCACCACAAGTTCGTGTAATCCAAGGTGATGGTGTAAACTTAGACTCTATTAGAGAAATCTATGCGATGTTAAAAGAAGAGAAAATTTCACCAGAGAACTTAGCATTAGGTATGGGTGGTAAACTACTTCAAGCTGTGGACCGAGATACTTTGAACTTTGCTACCAAAGCTTGCTTTGCCGTAGTTGACGGAGAAGAAGTGAACGTACAAAAAAATCCAACAGAAATGGATGAATTAGGTCAGTTGAATAGAAGTTTCAAGAAATCAAAAAGTGGTAGATTAAAATTAGTCAAAACCGAAACTGGTTTTATCACACTAACTTCCAACGATGAAGTATTTGATGATGCTAAAGATGAATTAGTTGAAGTATTCCGAATGGGAGAAATAACTAAAGAGTGGAGCTTTGAAGAAATCCGAGAAAGAGCTAAGATATAATAAAAAGCCATACTTATAGAGATAAGATTAAAAAATTAAAGTCAAATGAATAAATGTAAAGTTGTACACTTTAGAAAAGAACCTTATGACATTATGATAGATAGGACAACCAAATGGGGTTGTCCTTTCTCACATATAAGAGATAGGAAAACAAAAGCTAAATACCTTGTAAACTCAAGAAAAGAAGCTATTGAAGCTTATAGAGAGTGGATTACAAAAGGTGATGGTAAGCATTTATTAAATGATCTACACGAGTTAAAAGGTAAGACATTAGGTTGTTGGTGTAAACCTAAAACTTGTCATGGTGATGTTTTAGTTGAATTAGTTAATGATATGTTTAGAACTGATGGGTTTACTATTTAATTATTTTCCTTTCTCTATTACTTTTTGAACAGATTTGAAAATATCATCCTTATCAACTAAATCTAAATTATTGTTAAATATTAAATATAAGATATAATCACCATTTCCTCTATTAGATAGAGTTAAGCCTTTTTCATTACAAAACCTCTCACAAAAATAACTATAAAGTCTTTTTCTCGTATCATTAGAATCAATAGCTGAAAATATTATTGAGTTTGGCTTCTTTTGCTCATAAAGAAAATATAAATTACTTTTAATAGTAGCAAGAATTCTAAATGCTATATTACCAACAGCTTTTAATTCAAAGCACCACTTATTATTCTCTAGAGATGAAAAAGAATAAGTCCAATTGTTACCAATTTGTTTATAACTTTCTATTTTATAGATAATATTATCTATCTCAAAATAACCTATTAAAGATGAATCATCATTTACCCGCCAACTAACAATCTCAGGTGAGTCTAATGATTCTTGTACTATACTAATATATTCATTAAATTTCCTAATTAAATCCATATAAATATATATAAAAACTTCTAACGTATATTTTATATAAATTATAAATCTTTAGAAATAGACAAAAATAGAAGCAAAAACTTTAAATATTAAATTATGATAGATATATTTATGTTCGATATAGAAACAACATCTCAATATGAAAATATTGAAGAATTTAAACATAACGACAATAAAGGTTATAATCTTTTCTTTAAAAAATTTGAAAAATATAACTGGTGTGATAAGCATGGTGATATAGGAAAAGCATATTTAGAAGAAGGTCCTATAATATCGACTTATGGTAAAATAATTTGTATATCTTTTGGATATATCGATAATGGTCAACAAAGAGTATCAAGCTTTTATGGTGACGACGAAAAAGATATTGTTAATAGATTTAATGAATTACTTAGAAAAATAGAGAAGAAAAATTTTAAATTAGGTGGCTATAGAATACTCTATTTTGATATTCCTTGGTTATTACATAAACTATATAAATATAAAATAAAACCAGCAGATATAATAACATTATATAATAAAAAACCTTGGGAAAACAGAATAGTAGATATATCTGAAGATTGGAAACTTCGCTTCGCATATGCTTATTCTTTTGATGAAGTTTGTTATCAACTTGGAGTTGAATCACCTAAAGATAATATGAATGGATCAGAAGTTCACGTAGCTTATTATCAAGGAAGAATTGAAGATATAAAAAGATATTGTGAGAGTGATGTTAGAGCTTCTATTGAAGTTTCAAAATTAATTTATTAATAATCACTATCAAACACAATCTTTACTCTTAGCAAAGTTTTGAGCTTCTTCTTTTATCTTTTTTAGGTCTATACCTAAAAAACCTTCATTAAATGAATCAAAATTAGTAATAATCATACACTATATATTATATTTCCATTTTCTTTTTATGATATATAGATTTAATGGAAAACCTTACTATCTCTCACGTTAAATTGAATTCACACGGAATAAATATGTGGATTGCAATTGATAATACCAACAATGTAACTGTTGGTCATGTTTGCTTAAATATAGAGCAAAATAATACACTTAAATTTTTAGATGCGTGGGTTCACGAAGATTATCGTAGATGCGGCATTTATCGAAAACTATGGGATGCTCGATGGGAATATGTGCTTGAAAATTATAAAGGATATAAAGTTTATGCGTGGTGTAAACCTACTTCTTTACCTTTATACTTAGAGAAAAACTTTTCAACAGGAGAAATTGTTACTTATGTTGAAACAATCGTTTAATACAATTATATAAGTAATATGGCAGCAAAAAAAGATAAAAATTTTATAGTAAGAGTATCAGAACAATTGTTAGAAGAATTTCAACAATTCTGTGAAGCAAATTCTATGAATGCTTCTAAGAGAATTAGAAAGTATATGGAAAATGATATTGAATCTTGGAAGAAAAGAAAAAATCAAAATGGGTAATATATTAAAGTTTATACTTGAATATCAAGATTATATTGAGAATATAGAAAATTCTGATAAAGATAATTATATTTATAATGAAATACTTAAAAGAAGTTACAATAATAAATTAAAAATATCAGAAGGTCTTATAAAAACCTATCCTACTAATAAGTCAGTTGATATTCTAAAAAGAAGGTTCCCAGAATTAGATATAGAAATAGATGCGGATGGTGAGATTTATATCTATAATCTTAATGATAAACTAAGTAAATATATACCTATAATAACCAATCTAGGATATTTTATATCGCAGATTACAAAAGATGGTAATAATTGGCAACATATTAGTATAAATGACTATTTATACGCTAAAGGGATTTGCATAGAGGCGAAATATGATTATGAAGTAGTTATACCTAATATTCTATATCATGCATCACCAATTAAATTAAAGAATAAAATACTAAAAAATGGATTATCTCCAAGAACTGGGAATAAAATAGCTAAACATCCAGAAAGAATATACTTAACAGACAATATTAATACTGCAATACAATTTGGAAAATATCTAAAAGGTGAAGAAAATAACGAATGGTACCAGAATGGATTTTGTATTTATTCGGTAGATGGTAAAGGTATATCAAACTTATATTCAGACGTTAATCTTAGACAAGGAGGTTTTTATACAATGAATTATATAAAACCAGAATATATAAAAATAATCTGGGAAAATAAAAGATAAGTAATGATTAAAGCAGGTATATATGATAATATATTAGGAGGACCTAATAGTAGAATATATCAACAAGATACTTTTAACAAAGCAATAAAAAGATATGCAAAAAAGTTAAAAAGAATAGATAAAATTAAAAAAATTATTGCTACATTTGTAGCACAAAAATAAAAGATATGGGATTTATATTCGGACTATTAGTTGGTTACTTACTTTGGGGTGGTAAAAACTAAAAAATAAAAATAAATGGAAAAATTTTTCTTAACAATTATGCACTCTTGGGGTTCAGATACACCACAAGAAGTTTTCTGGGGATTAAATGATTTGCTTAAATGGGTAAAAACAAAAGGATTTGATAATAAAGGGATATGGTTTGATGATCCATTACAAGTAGATGTAAACGATCAAGAGCCAACAATTAAAAATAACGAGCAACTGGTTAAAGACCTTTCAGAGTTTTTTGAAAAAAATATAAAATAATGAATAAAATAAAAAAATTTTCCGATATTTACATCGATTTCTTTACCGAAACCGGAAGTGGTTGTACCGATTCACTATTTGAATGTATTTCTACTGGAATTCATGGTGGTATAAATAGATATAATGTTGAACCAAACAATGGAATATTTGATAAGGATTTCCTAATTAAATTCGTTAAAATAAATCAAGGTAATAATGACTTTGATTATGAATTAGGTAGATTAGGTTATCAGTTTTTAACCTCAGATGAAGGATTAAAAGAATTAGCTAAATTCTATCTTCATGAAATATCTTCACATTATAAAAATGAGTATGTGTCTGATACAGAGCTTAAAAATACTATCAAATCACTTGTAAGTATAATAGAGTCATAAAAAATTAAAAAAAATTAAAAAAAATTAGGTACAATAGAAAACTTTTTATACTTTTGTACTATAAAATTAACAAAATAACAAAAAGAGAGAAAAAACTTTTAATATATACAATTATGAATACAATTACTCTAAATACAAGCTTAACACTGAGAGTCTTATGTTTAAGACAAAGGTCGGGTTTTGCCTTATTTAGAGCAAATGATTTTGGTTGGTAATAACTTAAATTGTATCTAAATATACACAAAACCCGAAACAGAAAAAGTTTCGGGTTTTTTTGTGGGAATAAAAATAAAATGGCTCTATGATGTAATGGAATAGCATATAAATCTTCTAAATTTATCGTATAGGTTCGAATCCTATTAGAGTCACAAAAAAGTCTGGGTGGTGAAACTGGAAAACACAACAAGTTTAAGCCTTGTAAGCTGCGGGTTCGACTCCCGTCCCAGATACAATAATGCAGAGGTGATGTAATGGTAGCCATACCGGTCTAAGAAGCCGGTGTCCGGAAGGACGTGCGGGTTCGAGTCCCGCTCTCTGTACAAACGCGGCTATGATGAAATTGGTAGTACATGTAGCACTTAAAATGCTATGCCCTTGTGGCGTCCGGGTCCGAATCCCGGTAGCCGTACTATATTTATCGAACTTAAAAGTTAGATAAAGGAAGACACGTCTTTTTAATATATATACTAAAAATAATTAAATTTATGAGTAAGTATAAAATTGAGAAAAATGAATTAGAAGAAATTGTAAAAAATGTTTTATCAATTGCGGAAGTTTGTAGAAAATTGGATATAAGACCTGTAGGTGGTAATTACAAGACTCTAAAAAAATATTTTAGATTATATGATATAGATATATCACATTTTACAGGACAAGGTTGGAATGTTGGGAAGCGATATAAAAATTTTGGAAAAACATATTCACTAGAAGAAATAATGGTTGAGAATTCAACTTATACTTCTACCTCCAAATTAAAAAAGAGACTTGTTGATGAAGGATTAAAAGAAAATAAATGTGAGGAGTGTAATATAACAGACTGGAATAATAAACCTATATCATTACATTTAGATCATATAAATGGTAATAATATGGACAATAGAATAGAAAATTTAAGAATACTATGTCCTAATTGTCATAGTCAAACATCAACATATTGTGGAAGTAACTTAAATAAAAGTAGTAAATCAGAATATAGAAATAATAAATATTTGAATAGAAATGAATTAGAAGAAGTTAAAAAAATAAAAACTAAAAATTTTTGTTCTTGTGGTAAACAAATAAAAAAGACATCCAAAAATTGTAATACATGTCATACTAAATCACTAAGAATAAAAGAAAGACCATCAATTGAACAATTAGAAATAGATATTAAAGAATTAGGATATTGTGGAACAGGTAGAAAATATGGAGTTAGTGATAATTCTATAAGAAAATGGTTAAAATGCCCCGTTAGTCCCGACTATCTTCTAAATAGTTAAGGGTAATTGGATGCTGAAAATACAGGTTCGAATCCTGTACGGGGTACAATTTTACATAATGTATATTATTCAAAAAAAAGTCGAAGTGATGAAATGGTAGCACATGCTAAGTTCAAACCTTAGTGTCTGGAAAGACGTGTGGGTTCGAGTCCCACCTTCGATACAAAATATGCCCCTATGAGCAAATTTAGGTAAAGCTTGCTGGCTTAGACCCAGTGGAAAACTATGATACGTTCTCGGTTCGAGTCCGAGTAGGGGTACAAAAAATGGAAACAGATTTTTAGAGAAAAAAGAAATGATTTTAATATATAAACCATGATAAAAAAACTAAATGAATATTTTAAGATTATTTCAGAAGTATTTGAAAATCCACTATCTATAAGATGGGTGGATAAGGATAATATATTAATAGGTTTATTTACAGTAAATAACAATATCTTTCAAATAAATTGTATTAATAAAAACAACAATATCTGGAAATATGAATTCTATATAATGGATGAAAATAAAAACTTCTCACCAGAATTAACAAAAAATGAGAAAGATAAGTATAGAGTTTTACCAACTGTTAAATCAGGAATGATGTATTTAGTTAATAATAAAAAGGTAGATGCTATAGTCTTTGGTGCAACTGATAGTTCGAGAGGAAGAAAAAAATTATATGAGTCATTTTGTAATGACTTTTCAAAAGAAAACAATTTTGAATACTATACTAATATACAAAATGATAAACAAATATTTGTTATGTATAGTAAAAATATAGATAAGAATATACTAATTGATACTATAATAAAAATAGTTGATGAAGAAAAAAATTAGCCAAAAAAATTTGGTACATTAAAAAACTTATAGTATATTTGCACTATAATTAAAGAAAAACAAAAAGGGACAATAAAATTTTAATATATAAAACAATGAAAACAATAACTACAAATATTAATGTGATTACGATTACGAATTGTGTGAATAGCACAACTTCGGGTAACGAATTATGTACATAATATAGAGTAGTATATTATATAACAAAATTAAAAACCCGAACATATAAACGTTCGGGTTTTTTTATACACGCCGGTGTCGCATAGTGGTCGATTGCACCTACCTTGTAAGTAGGAACTCCAACACCGCAGGTTCGAATCCTGTCACTGGCTCAAAATCTTCTATAGTGAAATGGTATCACGTCTGACTGTTAATCAGTTATTACAGGTTCGAGTCCTGTTGGAAGAGCAAATTACTGGGTTGCCATAGCCAGGTCGAATGGTTCGGACTGTTAATCCGATGAGCGTAGCTCCACCGTGGGTTCAAATCCCACCCCAGTAGCAAAGTTTAACTTTTTTAGTTAAAAATAAGAAAGGGAGTTCTAATAATTTTATATATATAATATGAAAGAAAAAATATTAGAACTCAGAGAAAAAGGTTATAGTTACAACCAAATAGTTGAAGAACTAAAATGTGCTAAATCAACTGTCTCTTACCATTGTAGTAACTTAGAACCAAGTAAATATAAAGGTAAGACAGAAGAAGATATAAAAATAATAAATGAAACATATTTACTATTCTTATCTGTTAAGAAAACAGCAAAAGAATTAAAAATGGATAGAAATACAATTATTAAAAATTTGAGTACAGAGAATTTCAACATTTTTAATGATCGTAAAAAAAGAAAAACATTAAAAACACAATCTGATTATGTTGTAGATTGGAGAAAGCGAACTAAGGTAAAACTAGTTGAATATAAAGGTGGATGTTGCTCTAGATGTGGGTATAGTAAATCGATTGGTGCCTTGGAGTTTCACCACTTAGATCCAAGTGAGAAGGATTTTGCTATAGGTGGAAAATCTTGGTCATATGAAAGATTAAAAGAAGAAGTTGATAAATGTATTCTTGTGTGTGCAAATTGTCACGTAGAGATACATGAAGAAATAAGAAATATAGTTAATTAATAAAATAATATGGGACCGTGGTGTAGTAGGTTAAACATCCCACTCTTACAAAGTGGAGACGAGAAGTATAACGTAGGTTCGAATCCTAC